>Ga0180120_10000438_pt1 | contig 21343 bp, 18 predicted proteins | sample CPBDNA_3_FD_129677 | JGI IMG/M metagenome (GOLD analysis project Ga0180120, IMG submission 129677) | Freshwater to marine salinity gradient microbial communities from Chesapeake Bay, USA - CPBay_Spr_31_0.2_DNA (version 2) (version 2) | ecosystem: Environmental > Aquatic > Marine > Coastal ... | reverse complement strand
CGAATGAAGAGCTCTTGAAGTCCTTTAGCAGATTGAGTGACTGCCTTGAGTCCTCCAGATTCTTTACGTTGTATTCTCACACTTCCGGTGCGACTGTTTTGACCCAATGATTTACCTCCGTAGGACTGTCCTATAATTACACAAATGACGCCTTCAATCGCTTCGATTTTTCGGATGATTCGTTTGCACTCTTTTGAAGTACTTTGATGGCGTCCGCGTGAGGGCATTCTAAGCAGTGGCAACGTTTGAAAGTGGAGGGTGGGGAGAGCGGGTCCCCTTCGAGCGAGCGAGAAATGAAGTGGGCTAGTTGTTTGCTGCGATCGCTTCAGCATGTTTACGAATACTATTTTTGAGCTTGGCGGGGCCAAGTACTTTGGCATGCGAACCCCAACTGAGGATCCAGCGCTCGATTTCAAATAAGTCTGCCAATTCTATGTGAAATTCGATACCACCTCCATCAAGCGCAGTGATTTGTTGCGCAGGGTGCCAGTTTTTTTCCTGAATAAGTTGTGCGGCCCACTGATCGAACTGCACTTTTACTTTATGCTTGGTTTCACTAACGAACACACCAAAAGCATTTTTAAGGTGTTGTTGTATGTCGAAATGCTTAGGACGCTTAAAATGTTTACCAGGAAACATTAATTTACGCATACGCACTAGTGCAAAGGTCCGCAAGGCGTTGCGGCTGAGATCATGGCACACAACGTACCATTGATTCTCAACACAGCAGAGGTGGAGTGGTTGCGTGCGTCGCTTTTGGTGGCGGCTGGCTCCGAGGTTCTTATATTCAAAGTGTAATTCTTGCTCTTGAGCCACTGCACGAGTCACGATTTGAAAGGTCTCAAGATCAGCATTGGAGATGCCAGCAGATTTAAAACTGACCGGAGTATCGAGACGATCGAGCGAGATAAAAATCTTATCTTTAAGCCCATCGGAGAGTTTCTGCAGAGCAGATTCTAGCGGCGCCTGGAAGGGAGTGTCTTTATACGGCTCTAATGCTTTTTGTGCGACTAACAGTGCGAATAGTTCGCCTTCAGAAATTTGTACAGTTGGGAAGCCGTCCACATAACTTGTGTAATAATAACCGTTTGCTTGCGCATCCCATTCCACGGGCAACCCAAGTTGGTCGCGCATGTAAGTTATATCACGATTAATTGTTTTGGTCGAAGTTTCTAGTAATTTAGAGAGAGTCGTCGCATTGGGTAGTCGAGATTCTTGCAGCTCCTCATGAATACGTATCATACGGGCAAGCGGCGGGCGTGAGCGGAGGACGATAGACTTCTTTTTCGGCATATGTCTTATTTGGAAAGCTGGGGAGTATAGAGTGTGTATCAGGGTGGGGCCGCATTCTTTATGTATCTATCGAACTCAGTAATTTAACGGTAGGACTGTCAATGTCTAAGGTGGGTGGTTATTTTGTTTACTATGTAGATTAACATAAACCTTAGATTCAGTCCCCCTATAGTAAAGATGCTATGCCAATGTCGAGTAAAGTAGGAGTTCTTAATTTTTTTAAGTAAGTTTTGCTCAACTGAGAGCTCGCATTCGGTTCATTTAGAATCCTGAGCTGCCATTTTAAAGCACCCATTTCTGTGATTCAAAATATTAGTAGTATTTACCAATAATCATAATTTTTGATTCATTCGATGCATTTCATTTTAACAAATACATAATATCGTGCATAAAAGCATAGATAGTGATTTACATTAATGCATTAATTAAACTTATTAAATCTATTAGATTATGTTTATCGGTTCAAAGTATGGTTTTTTCAGTGTCGTCCAAAAAGATGCTGTTCGGTATAATATTCGGTCACAAGTTCGACAAGATATTGAGAATTTACTGCAAGTCTGTGAATTAGCATCCGAAGTGCGTTCTTGGTCGACATTGGACTACCGTTATCAGATAACTATAAGCTCCGATGAATGGTTCATAGTAATGGCTGAACTCGCGCGTAACTTAGATTACAAAAGTTTTAAGTCTTGTATCGCGAGCGAGATTGATCAGCGAGATAAACTTGTAGCGTATCATCAAATATCTGATATTATGATAGCTCAACATGATGCAGTAGAGAATGAGTGTTAATGGTTGGTGAACCCAAAAAGAAGGTCACTGGCAGTGGACTGATTGCTGTGTTTGTTTGGTTGGTGCTATTTCTTATCGCCCTTGGAAATGACTCTGGGTGGGCCGTGGTTTTATGTGCGATTACTTTCCCATTGGTTTGTTTTTATGCACGGTCGAGAAGCGGTGAGCGCTCAGAACGGATGCACTGAGCTTTAGCAAAAGATCATTAAAGCTGTGTTACACTCATTGCGAGTTCCTAGAATCATCAGGTCGCCCATTCTAGGTGATCAAAAAAAATCCCGCAACCTTGTTCAAGGTTGCGGGATCAAAAGTGGAGCCACCTGTCAGAGTCGAACTGACGACCTGATGATTACAAATCAACTGCTCTACCAACTGAGCTAAGGTGGCCGTTACTTACTGGATCGGGGACTTGAACCCCGAACCAATTGATTAAGAGTCAACTGCTCTACCAATTGAGCTAATCCAGCAAGTAAGCTAGCGACCGAAATCGCTAACGAAGATGCGGAGATTGTTGCTACAGCCTAATCTGTCAAGCCATCGATACTATTTTTTCAATTTTCTGTATTTCTGCTTGGAACGGCAAGCTCTGAGCCGCTTGGCGGGTGCTTTCCTTTGCCTTCGGGTCGTTTTTCGCGGGCATCTTTTTTGCCATGTTTGAGATGCGGAATCATGAAGCCTTGCGCTTCAAATAAGGCTCTGCGATCTGTAGGTGTTAATGTCTTGATTTGGTCGCGCCATTGTGTGCGTTCTTCCGGGCTCATTGCCTTCCATCGGGAGTGCATGGCATCCCGCTGTTTCTTAGGAATGGATTGGTAGTTTTTACGCATTGCGTCGACATTTTCAGGTGAGATTTTACCAATGCGCTCACGAAGTTGCTGTTTTTCCTGTGGGGACATTTTTTGGATACGTTCTACTGTTTGGCCGAGGTCCTGTAGCGCTGTATCGTCCATTTTCAGTAAGTGGTGCAGCAGGCGCGTCTCACCGCCTGAATTTAGGCTTCGCTCTTCTTTATGAATGACAGTGTCATCATTATTTTGGGCGAAACTACTAACAGCTGTGATCAGTAAGCAGCAAAGTGAGGTAATGAGTGTTTGGGTATTCATGATTCGATTTCAAAGGTGAGTGCATTCAGAGTGTTGAGCAGGTCGGTAGCATTGATGATGTCACCCTCAACTTGACTGAGTCCAGCGAGGCCTTCCGTAAGCATTAATATTTCCTGGATGTCGGGGCTTAGTAAGATTTCTAGCTCGGTCTCTGCCACAGGAGTTACGACTAGATTTTGGCTGGATGTGTTAATTGCGAGTTGATCGGCTGCATCACTTGCGTTTGGCGTACTGGTGCTAAAGTGAGCGAGCGTGAAGGCAACTGCGATGACAGCCGCTATTGGCAGAGCAAGCCTGAGAAACTGCCCATCAGGTTTGGCATACGTTTGGCTTAATTGAAATGAATCTTCCCGCTCAGTTGCGGCTAGGACCTGGGCGGTAAATTGTGCGCTGGCCTGAACGGGCCTATTCGTTAGTAGGTCGTCGATTTTGCGGTCAAGCGGATCGCGTGGGTCTGTTGTTTTCATGGTCGGAGTGGAAGAGTGGTTTATGCGAAATCTTTGAGCTCATTGCGGAGGTGCTTACGAGCACGGTGAATCCAGGTTTTGATTGAGCTGAGGCTGGCGTTGAGCGATTCTGCGATTTCGTCGTAGGAGAGGCCTTGTTGTTGTAATAGTAAGATCGCGCTGCGCTGATTTTCAGGTAGAGAGGCGAGGGCGCGGTGAAATGCCTCTTCTATTTCATCTGTGCGACTTGTTGCCTCATCAGCTTGTTGTTGCATCACAAAATCGGTGGGGTCGATAAAGTCTAGTGGGCGGCGTGAGCGTTTGCGGTAGCTATCAATCAGACGGCGCCGCGCTAGGGTGAAGATGAATGCGTTAAAGGTGCCGCGATGTGAATAGCGCGGTGCAGCTCGATAAAGTTCGAGAAAAGTCTCCTGTGCGAGATCTTCTGCATCCGCGAGGTTTTGTGTCGAGCGGTAGAAAAAATTAATGAGCCGAGTCTGCCAGCGCTCGACTAGGCTGGCAAATGCGCTGCGGTCACCTTCGGCGAGTGCTCGCAGACAGGCGCTGTCGATGTCTTCAACGATAGGGGTAGTTGATGTGTGTGGTGAGCGAGTCATAATACCTGCGGCACTACTTAGCTTTATGGTCCAAGTGTGTGCGGCGGTCTGTTCGTGTTGTATCATGTGTAATATATGAATCGTTCTTTTGCAAAGAAAGTTGCAGTGAAACTGGGGTTTTATGACTCCATACGACTGTTGGATCTTCAGGGACCTCATTGGAGCTGATTTTGGATCTCATTGCTGGTTTGTCATTCAGTCACCTAAAGCTGTGTAAATGGGCATTTTATGGCTTATTCCAGATAAAAGTTATTCACAGTGTTTTGCGAATAATATGTGTGTAATTACTAGATCTAGTGTTTTATTGGAAAAAATATACGATATACGGTGTTCATTTATTTGACAGCGTCGATAATGCCGCACATGTTAATGCTTATTAAGCGAATCTGCTTTTTACCCCAAACGTTCTATCTTACTACCTTTCAAGTGCTTCAGTTATGGCGGTAGCTGTCTCTACGATACATTTCCGTTTCTATCACTTTTAACGAAACTAAACCCACATCAACCACCCACTACTCACACATGGAAAAATCTTATACAATCGGCGATAAAACCTTCGTGCTAGACGAAGCAAAGGCTGCGGAAGCTTTTGCTGCAAAAAAAATCATCAATGGTAAGGACACGATGTTCTTCAATATCCTGCCACTGAAATACCAATGGGCTTATGATTTGTATAAGACTATGAAGAACAATCACTGGGAGCCAGAAGACATTCCCATGCAGAAAGACGTCGAATTGTGGCGAAGTGCTGACTTGTCTGATGCTGAGCGCTGGATTATTAAGATGGCGATCGGTTATTTCTCAGCTGCCGAGGGTATTGTAGGCGATAACATTCAGCATGTGACTCGTGATTTGGTCACTGCTGCCGAGCTCAAGCTCGTCCTTGGTCGCCACGCTCACGAGGAAAACATCCATGCTGACTCGCTCGTTTACATGGTCAGCTCTCTAGGGATCAACCCGCACGAGTGCGAGGCGATGTTTGAGGATATTCCTACGATTGAGAAGAAGACCAATTTCGTCGTCAGCAACTCCCGCGCCCTGCGCCGCGACATGGATCTCACCACCACTGCCGACAAGCAGGCGTTTGCTAAAAACCTCTTTCTATTTGGCCAATGTATGGAAGGCACCCAGTTCTACGGTCTATTTGGCATGGTGCTTTCGCTTTACCGTCAGAACAAGTTCCCCGGTATCGGTCAAATGTTCCGCTATACCCTGCGCGACGAGTCCAACCATATCGAGGTTTTCCGTAACCTACTCATGGACCTGGTCGAAGAAAACGCAGACGTCTGGACGCCCGATTTCAAGGAAGAGTTACGCGATCTAATGCGTGAGGCGGTCTCATTGGAGAAAGATTTCATCCGCGACTGCCTCCCAGTTAATTCTGTAGGGCTCAGTGCCGATGAGTTCTGTCAATACATTGATTTTATCGCCAATCGTCGCCTCGAAGATGTGGGGCTCGAGCCACTGACAACAGATTCTGCGAATCCTTTCCCTTGGCTCGCTGAGATGATGGACATTAAGAAGGAACAAAACTTCTTTGAAGGCCGTGTCACAGAATACCAAAAGGCATCTGCCCTCGGTCAAGTGGACGACGACGAGCTCTAAGCGACTCGCCGATCCGATTAAGCATTTCTCGGAGCGCGAATTCTAAAGTTCGCGCTCCGTTTACCACTACTGATTTTACTGCCCCTCCCAGTCTGTTTAGCCGACTCCAATACTCACTCAAAACCACAATAATATCTAATGATCCAAAAAATTTCCTTCGAAGAAGATCTCGAACTCAAGCGTTTTACCTCCACTCCTAAAGACAAAAAACCACGCTTCGATTGGGCTGGCGTAATCGGCGAAGACCGCCTTCACCGCCCGGAAATCAAGATCGAATCCGAGGGTTCCGAGCACGATTTCGATCTCGCTGAAATTGCGGACACCATCGGAAGCGCTTTGACTGACCTGCTTCTTTCTCGTCAAGAGGAAGAAATCTTCACTGAAGTAAATCAGAAGTTCGTGGCCAGCATCGCGGACAGTGTGGGCACAGTTTTGGCGGCGCAAATCGACCAAGGACGTTCACTTAAACTATCGACTCACGACATCCACCTTCTGATTGAGAAGGCATTGATCGAGAACGACGCGCATGATGTGGCCCGCAGCCTCATGTTCGGTCGTAACAAGTCGAAGAGCACTGTAGAGCGCGAGCCAGTTTCCATCCGCTTGATCCGCCGCAACGGCCAAGTGGTGCCCTGGAGCGAGTCCAAGATCGAGATCGCTGTTCGCAAGTCCTTCCTTTCCCTGCACCTCGACTCCGAGCCCGCAGTTGAAATCGCCCGTGCGGTGACAGATCGCCTCAACATCGGCGGCCAAGCCTTCATCAACATCGAAGATGTGCAAGACACCGTCCAAGAAGAGATGATGCGCCAAGGTCACTTCAAGGTCGCCGAGTCTTACATCCTTTACCGTGCACGCCGCTCCTCCGTTCGTGAAGAAGAGGGTATCGCACCTGCCGACGAAGCGCAGCAAGAGTCCATGATCGTCGTCACCGAAGAAAACGGTGAAAACACTTTCTGGGATGCCGTCGACCTCAAGCGCCGGATCGAGTTCGGTATGATTGGTCTGGATCTCAACCTCAGCCCCGAGGAAATTGAAATCGAACTTTGCCGCTCACTCTACCCAGAGATGAAGCGCGCCGATCTGCAGAAGACTATTATTCTCAATGCCAAGTCCATGATCGAGAAGGATGCCGACTTCGCTAAGTTCGCAGGCCGCATTCTACTCACCTACATTTACGAAGAAGTCCTCGATTGGGACATCGTACAAGACGGCGTCGATAGCTTGAAAGAAGCGCATCGCCGCGGCTTCAAGCCATATCTCAAGCGCGCCATCGAGATCGACCGCGTCAACCCCAAGCTGCTTGACTTCGATATCGACAAGATCGCCGCATCACTCGACCCCTCCGCCGACCTCGACTTCGATTACCTCGGCGTGCAGACCATGTATGACCGCTACTTAATCGTCGATAAGACTTCCAAGAAACACCGCCGCCTCGAGGTGCCCCAGTATTTCTGGATCCGCGTGTCCATGGGCCTCTTTCACCACGAGAAGGAAGACCGCGAAGGCTACGCACTGCGCCTCTACAATCTCTACAAGAGCCGTCGTTTCTGCTCCTCCACACCAACACTCTTTAACTCCGGCACACTCCACTCGCAGCTCTCTTCCTGCTACCTCTACAAGGTAGACGACAGCATCGAGTCCATCATGCACCGCGGTATCGCCGACAACGCCTTCCTCTCCAAGTGGGCTGGGGGACTGGGCGGTTCCTGGACAGCGGTTCGCGGCACTGGTGGCTTTATTAAAGGCACCAACGGCGAGTCACAAGGCGTCATCCCATTCCTTAAGTTGCACAATGACCAACTCGTTGCCGTCAACCAAGGTGGCAAGCGTCGCGGCTCTGGTTGTGCGTATCTCGAAACTTGGCACAACGATCTCGACGATTTCCTCGAGCTGCGTAAGAACACCGGAGACGACCGTCGCCGCACGCACGACATGAACACAGCCAACTGGATTCCAGACTTGTTCATGAAGCGCATGGAAGACCGTGGTACTTGGACACTCTTCCGCTCCAACGAATGCCCCGACCTCCACGAGCTTTACGGCAAAGCCTTCGAGGATCGCTACTGCGAATACGAAGCCATGGCCGAGCGCGGCGAAATCTTCGGGCAGAAGCGCCAAGCGATCGATCTCTGGAAGTCCATGCTCAAGATGATCTTCGAGACTGGTCACCCTTGGATCACTTTCAAAGATCCTTGCAACGTCCGTAGCCCACAAGATCACTGCGGCGTCATCCACAGTTCCAATCTCTGCACCGAGATCACACTCAACACCAGCGACGAAGAAACCGCTGTCTGTAACCTCGGTTCCGTCGTGCTCGACTCGCACCTCGATAAAGATGGCAACCTCGACCACGAAAAGCTCCGCGAGACGATCAGCATCGCCGTGCGCGCACTTGATAATGTGATCGATATTAACTTCTATCCAACCGAAGCCGCGAAGACAGCCAACAGCCGTCACCGCCCGATTGGTCTCGGTATCATGGGTCTGCAAAACGCACTCTATAAGAAGGACATCGCCTTCGCTTCCCAAGCCGCCGTTGAGTTTAACGACGAGTTCATGGAAGCCATCGCCTACTACGCTTACGAAGCCTCCAGCGATATCGCAGCCGAGCACGGCACTTACAGCTCCTACAAAGGTTCCAAGTGGGACCGCGGCCTCATGCCACAAGACACACTCGACATGCTCGCCGATGAGCGTGGCGTCGAAGTCGAAGTGCCACGCGCCGGCAAAATGGACTGGAAGCCACTCCGCGAAAAGATCGCTAAGCACGGTATGCGTAACTCCAACGTCCTCGCGATCGCGCCAACAGCGACGATCTCGAACATCATGGGCACCACACCTTGCATCGAGCCGACTTATAAGAATCTCTTCGTGAAGAGTAATCTCTCCGGCGACTTCATCGTGCTCAATGCCCACCTCGTTCGCGACCTCAAAAATCGCGGTCTCTGGACCAAGGACATGCTCGATCAAGTGAAATACTTCGACGGCGAGCTCGATACAATCGAAGGCGTCCCACAAGACCTCGTCGAGAAATACACCACCGCATTTGGTATCGAGTATAAATACTTCATCGATGCCGCAGCACGTCGTCAGAAATGGATCGACCAATCACAATCGGTCAACCTCTTCCTCCCCGTCGCCGACATCAAGACACTGTCCCACATGTATCGCGACGCGTGGCGCAAGGGTCTCAAGACCACTTATTACCTTCGCACGCTAGGTGCTTCCAATATCGAGAAAGCCACCACCAGCAAAAAAAAGGAAATCCGCGGCCGCGTCGGCCAATCCGACGCTCCGAAGAAGGAGTTCACCGAAGCCGAAGTCAAAGCCTGCTCGATAGAAGCCATGATGAATGGCGAGGAGTGCGAGGCTTGCCAGTAAACATGAGCTGGTACTGCTAGAATCTTACAAGCAAAAGCCGCATCCGACAGGGTGCGGCTTTTTTGCGGTTCATCGGCATTTACTGGGGAGTGTCGTCCCTCCAACGAGCAAAAAGCAAATCCAACGCCCCCAATATAGATTATTGCCATCTCCACTAATCGATGATGAACCTTTTTTGCGAAACAAAAGTAAGATAGGATGCTGCTGGTTAGTCAGCTTATTAGAAGCAATCGGCAATGATTCGATATAATAATTTGGCAGACTTCTAGACTAGCTTTGCGAAATATTACTTTTTACCATACTCTGCAAATTATCCTACTATGTTACACATACTAAACCTCTTTTGCGCTGCCTCTTTTCTCATGTACGGACTAAGCTGTCTCTTCATGTCCCACATGGTCCAAGAGTTTGCGCGCTATGGGCTGGTAAAATTCAGGGTCTTTACTGGGATAGCACAGCTGTTGGGTGCACTAGGCCTATTTTTGGGAACTCAAAGTGCTCTGATTGGTTTGAGCGCAGCAGCAGGCTTATCGCTGTTAATGCTCGCCGGATTTATCACTCGGTTAAAAATACGTGACCCGCTTTACCTCTGCCTACCGTCTTTTGCTTATATGCTGCTTTGTGCTTGGCTGTGCTTATTGTATGCCAGCTTGATCTAAAGAATCAGAATGAGCAATGACAGCACTAGAACAATAGATGCAGGTAAGTACTTTTGAGCTTCGTCTTGTACTTTAAAATGCATCGCAATCGCACCTAACATAAGAATCAGCATGATGCTGGCAGCTGGTGCGATTAAGGCTGGTCTGAATATACCCACTAAAAGCGCCACTGCGGCAGTTACCTTGAGTACACCTACTAGATAAAATACCGCATCAGGCAGTCCATATGCAGCAAATTCTGACTTGAGTGATTGAGCTGACCGGCCCCGATAGATGGTCGCCTGACGGCTGCGGATCAACCAGACATTAAGTATTCCTAATGCGACGGTGAGTTGAGCGACAATTTGGATGTATGAGGTAATTTCCATACATCCCACAATGTGGTCAATTTAAGCCGATGCAAGTGGCATTCTGCCCTTTAGATGCCATCATGAACTAGGCAGGAATGACTACTGTACGCAGCCGATTGTGGCCTTTTTATTGGTTTGGCTGGACTATTTATTATACTAAACTTGTTTTAAGCAGATTCATTGTAAGCAAAGCCTAAATAATCCGATTTAAACCGCATATGTCCAAGAGCCCTTCATCTAAAACGATTACTGATCGTGTTTGTACTTTCATGGGGATGATCATTCCAAGTTGCATGGAGGGATTACGTCTTGTCGAGTTGGGCAAACAGCGTCCACTCAAGTTACATGAGCGAATGGTATTATTCTACAATTCGCCGCTCTGTTTGCATTGTAACTGTAACCGCGAGAAATTTGACAAAGAACGTGCAAAACTACGTGTGATTGAGCAAGAGCGACGGCAGAAAAAATGAGTGCCTCGCACAGATCTATGATTGGCTCTAAATCAGTGGCGGTATCAATTCTTTCTGTATTTAGCAGCAGCTGTCTTAATTTCCCTGTTTATTAATGATGGCGATACATGACTCCATTCTAGAAGTGGTGGAAGTGAACAAAGCCTATGGAGCAGTTGAAGTGCTGCATAGTCTTAATCTCACGGTCCGTGTTGGTGAACGCGTCGCCCTGACTGGCCCCAGTGGGAGTGGCAAATCGACTTTACTCAATTGTCTGTGTGGTATTGAGCCCGTTGATTCCGGGCAAATAAAAATTGCTGGGGAGTCGCTGCAGCATCGCTCACGTAGGAGTTTGGACCGTTTGCGGAGAGATTACATTGGCTATGTTTTTCAGAGCTTTCACTTGTTGCCGACTCTGACAGCCCTTGAAAATATCGAGCTGCCTGGGCAATTGATTGGCATGGTTAAAAGCGAACGTATCGAGCGCGCACAGCAGCTCTTACACTCAATTGGGCTCGAACATCGTGCCGCTCATCGGCCGGATTCCCTCAGTGGTGGAGAGCGGCAGCGAGTAGCCTTAGCGCGTGCCGTCATGCATCGCCCGCGATTGATCCTTGCAGATGAACCCACAGGTAGTCTCGACTCGATCAATGGTGCAAGGGTGCTAGATCTGCTTGAAACACTTTCGCAAACCTATCAGATAGCTTTGTTGCTAGTCACCCATGACAAGGAATCGACACGTATCTGTGAACGGACTGTGGGCATGCGCGATGGTCGAATCGTAGAGCCAAAAACGACGTGATGCGTTTTACCGATTCATTGTCGCTGCTTTTATTCAAAACGACTTTTCGCCATTGGCGTGACGCGTGGCCCAGTTATTTGATATTAATCAGCATCGTTGCTGTTGGAGTTGGAGCCTTCAATGGCATTCGACAAGCGAGTCGAGCCGCCTCTGCTAATTTTGGACTTTTTAACGAAGCTGTATCAGGTAGGAGCGATTTTATAATTGAAGCTGAAATTGGCATTCTTGAATCTTCACAGTTAGAGGCATTGACGCCGATGGCGCTTGATTCGGATTGGCATTTGTTACCTGTCATTGAAGGATCAGTGGCCCAAACAGATTCTGCTGGCCAAGTCATTCGTCAGCTGCGTGTTGTTGGCTTAGATTTAATTGGCTTGGGTAACTTACCCGATTTTATCGACCAAGGACTTTCCTTTGCTGGTGAGCAAGGCCGCCAAGGGGAATGGTCAGAGTGGATAGGAGATGACTCAGGTGTATGGATTTCGGAAGCATTCTCCCTTGATACTGGTATAGGTAAAGGGGATGGACTGCAGTACGCATTTGGCGGCAAACTAGGAGTCATTTCAGTTGCGGGGGTGTTGCGCTCTGAGGGCTCATCGCTGCCTGAGGATGTGGTGGTTTGTGATATCATAGTCGCACAAAAGTGGTTGAATCGAGTGGGGCAGCTCGATCGTGTCGAAGTTATTCTTGAGGATCGGATCGCAAGAGCCGATCCGAGCTACATTACTGCGATTGGTAAACGCCTAGAGAAAGCCCTACCGGCCGGTTATACCTTAGAGCTGTCAGAATCGCGTGCAGCGAAGCGGGCAAGTATGACACAGGCCTTTAGACTTAATCTTACTATACTATCTCTCATTGCGATTTTGGTCGGTGCTTATCTTATTTTACAGGCATTGGATGGGGCAGTCGTGCGTCGACGCACTGAGATGGCTACCTTGCGAAGTCTAGGGGTGAGTGCACCCGCTCTTTTTTGGCTCTGCTTACTAGAAGCACTACTCATCGGGATGATTGGATCGATTGTAGGTATCGGTATCGGCATGTTGTTAGCTCAAGGCGCAGTACATTTACTCGCTGAGACAGTCAATGTACTCTATTTTGCGACTTCGGTTGAAGCGATTCAGTTAACGCGAGCCGATTGGGTTGTAGGGCTTAGCCTTGGTGTCGTATTTAGTGTCTTTTCAGGCTTGATTCCTGCTCGTGATGCAATGCTGACTCCACCTGCTCAAGTACTTGCTCGTGGCGACTGGTCTCCCGGTTTCAGCTGGTTACATCGGCCGGCGATCGGATATACATTAATCGGTATTGGAGTGCTATGTTTGCTCATTCCCTCGCAGGGCATGAGTGGGGGTGGGAAATTGCCACTCGGAGGATTCCTCGCCGCCGCATGTTGGATTTTTGGAGTGGCATTACTTGCAGGTCACATGATGACGCTCGGTGCTGGATTTCTGCGTAAGTGGGCCAGTGGTCCTACTTTACTTATTGCATTAAGTCGTCTGTCGGATGGCTCGAGTCGTCACCGCTTGGCAGTCGCAGGACTTGTAGTGGCAGTTGGAATGGTGGCTGGTATGTTGCAAATGGTGGGCAGTTTTCGTAATACCATAGAGGGGTGGTTTGATGTCCGCTTTCAAGCTGAACTGTATGTTTCAGAGCGCGGTGGAGCAGGCGCAGGAACAGTCAGTGGGATTGACCCAGTATTGATTGCTGAGCTTGAGCAGACCACAGGAATCAGATTTGCTGATACAGTATATAGCGTTACTGTAGATGCACCGATTGGCGTCACCCAGCTAGTCGGCGTTGACTTTGAGATGTGGTCAGGGACGTTACAGCAGCTCTGGTTACGAAAACCAGGTGAACTAATTGCCATCAGTGGTGCGGAACCTGCAATTGTAAGTGAGACTTTCGCGCGGCGTTTTAATCTGCTTAAAGGAGGTGAAGTTGTCTTAGGCACACCAACAGGGTCGCGGCGTGTTTCGCCTATCGGTATTTACTCTGATTATGGCAGTGAATTTGGATCTGCTGCGATCGACAAAGAGACTTGGAAAAAATGGGCAGCTTCGGATCGACCGATCAATACCAGCTTGTATCTAGATACTGATATGGCGATTAATTCGTATCGAGATATGTTGCGTCTACGGTATCCGGGGCTGGACATACGTAATGCTGCGGAATTGCGTACGCTAGCACTGAGTATTTTCGATCAGACCTTTCGGGTCACGACTGCTCTCAATGGGATAGGTCTGTGTGTAGCAATTTTAGGTTTATTACTTGGATTATTAGCAATCTTTCAAGAGTCCTCACGCACATGGGCAACTCTCGACAGCCTTGGCTTTTCTCAGCGAAGATTAATTGGATCTGCGGGATTGGAAGGGGCGGGTATCGCATTTGCTGCATGGTTCAGTGGCATATTATTAGGTATAGCACTAGGGTGGCTACTGATTGCGGTGATTAACGTTCAGTCATTTGGTTGGACGCTTCAGTGGTCACTGCCTTGGCGGGAGTTTATTACATTCGGGTTTTTATTAACAATAAGTGGCTATCTTTGTGGTGTCGGCGCTGGCGCTTGGTGGTTTACTAATAACCAAACTAAACACTCTTGATATATGAGTAGAACTAAGAACATGGCCCTCTTACTGGTGGGTGTCTTGATGACATCGTGTAGTTGCTATGCAAATACTTGGATTAAGCCCCCGATGCAAAACTTGGAGGGGTATCCCGTGCCGCAACCGAATACACCAGCAGTTTTACCTGATGCACATGGCGCGCATCCTCAATATGCAATAGAGTGGTGGTATTGGGTGGGGCACTTAAAAGGGACTGTAAGTGGCGAAGATTTTGGATTTCAATCGACGGTTTTTCGTCTTGCAGGTGCTCCATCGTCCTCACTGCCTCAACACGAGGCAGGAGTTGCTTTTGGAGACCATCAGTTATACATGAGTCATGCAGCTTTGAGTGAATTGACTAAGCAACGTTATCGAAGTGTTGAGCGTATTAATCGCGAAGGCTGGCAGGCACATGCATCTACTAGTAAACTGGATATAACGTCTAGCCCTATACGTGTATTTGAGAGTCATGGCACAGCGGTATTTGAACTAGATTTCAGATTACCAGATAATGTACAGGTTGAATTATCACTTCAACCACTCAAACCACTTGTCATTTTTGGTGAGCGCGGACTTAGTCGTAAAGGAGCAGACCCAGCGGCGGTTAGTCTTTATTGGACATATACACGATTGCAAGTAAAGGGGCGTATTATGCGTGATGGAGAAGTTACAGAGGTCGAGGGAATTGCTTGGCAAGATCACGAAATTGCATCGAGTCAATTAGGCTCAGATTTAGTCGGGTGGGATTGGACTGCAATTCAGCTTTATGATGGTACTGAAGTAAAAGCTTATCGTTTACGTAAAAATGATGGCAGCAGTGACCCTTGGTCTGCGCTATATTGGATTGATCACTCTGCTGCGGTACGAGGTGTGTATGCCGATCGATTTAAGTGGCAGGAAGAGGGCTATTGGAGCAGTTCGCTCACAGGGTTACGCTACCCAACAAGCGTTTGTATCGAGGCAACAGATCCACGTGACGGAGTACTCAAAAAATATTATTTAAGACCTTTGCTTGATGACCAGGAGTTTGTTGGTAATCGCAAAGAAAATCCCTATTGGGAAGGCGCATGCCGAGTGTTAGATGGAACAGGTCAAGAAATTGGTCGCGCCTATTTAGAACTAGCCGGTTATGGTGGTAATTTAGCTAAAAACCTCAGTGATTAATGTAAATCTGTTTAGTGCTGTTTGCTTTTTCGATTGGCAATAGATGAATACAATATAGTTAGTCATTATATAAAATTGACGCACTGCTTAAATATGCAAATATTTACAAATTTACTGTGGTAGCTATAATGAGTGAAGTTAGATATAAAGATAAAGTAAATTCCTTTCTAATTAGAGTGATGCTAGCGAGTATGGCATTTCATATCATGTTGGGTTTGATAGCCGCTATAATTACGATCTCCAGCAAATTTATTCCGAATAGCCCACAGTTTGATGCACCTCCCAGGGTGACTAGGGTACATCTAATAAAGCCCATGAAAGTACAGATTAGGGAAAATTTACCTAAGCAAATAAAGGAATATCACACAATTCAGCCTGTTTCAGAAATCGCTTTGACGAAAAGAAATTTTAACCTATCAAATACGAACGATGTTTTTAGAGTATCTGAAAGCCTAGGACATATAGATGTTGGTCGCTTTAGTCTTTTGGGAGATACTCGAGACACCATTGGTATCGGTATTTCAAACCTCAATGTGTTTGGTTTGAAGGGCCAATCGGAACGCGTCTTATTTGTCTTTGATATTAATCGCTATATGGTTACAGACTGGAAAGGTGGCCTCAATAGTTTTCAAATCATTAAAGATGAGATTATTGATATGGTGGGCAATTTGAATACTGGAACACTTTATAATGTGATACTACACGATCGTATTAAAACAGTTCGATTTAAGGATGAACTAGTTCCAGCTGGCGACCAATTGCATCGGGAATTTGCTAAATGGATGTCACCGATCAATACAAATCCAAATTATCCTGGCCTAGAAGGCGTGAAGGCGATTCCTCGATCTGTGATTAGATGGCTTGATGATTATCCCATCCATGATTCGTTGACGCTTGGATTTCGTGGTAATGATACTGCATTTATGACTCAGCTAGCTTTAGAGCAGGGTGTGGATTCCATTTATTTTATTACTGGCTACCATAAAGGCTTTGAAGCGGTACACCGTAAGATGAATCTAGAAGAGGAAATTGAGTGGAACAAAAAATCTAGAAATAGCAGGTATCAAAGACAACTGAAAGAGCACAATCTTGAGGTGCCTCAGATGAGAGCGAAAATAATTGCCGAAATGGCTAGAATTAATGAATACAGAGAAACAGAAGGAATGCCACCACGTGTTTTAGATTCATCCACTAACGTTTATTTTGCAGCGAAAGAACTTGAGTTAAAATGGGAAACACCTCACCCAGGAGAAACTCCCTTTCCTCAGTATGATGAAAAAGAGGTGTTTCGCTATTTTAGAGATTTGAATAAAGCCATTTATGCTCACCACTATCAAATACCTTCGATTAATGTGGTATTATTTCTCAGTAAAGATCAAAAAATGGCTAAAAAAGATGAATCGAATTTGCGTGACTATGTACGCTTTTATCGCGGTAAATATCGAATCATCTATGGCTTAGAGGAAATTAAGAACGCGCATTTGTAACTTACTTTAAAAGATGAGTTTGATCTATTAATATGTATTTAATAAACTTTTGATTAAGGGATTAATTACAATGTTTAGTTAGTATGAAATCAAGAGCTAGAAGGAAACTAGCACTAGTATTAGCGCTAGCTTCTTTTTTAAGACCGTACTAGGCGTACTTGTAAATGCTTCTTTGGAAGCAAAGAAAGTCCCTCTCTTTATAGGTAATTTTTACAAGCAGTGAACGTCCAGAAACGCTAGTAATCACTCAAGACATGTTAACAATCGAGGAGCTTCGATAGCAAGAGTGTGTGGCACTATTCTTGATTAGATGTATTCAAAATGTCAGCGATAGACGGCATTTTATCATCATTACTAGTCGATAAAATTGAGAGAAACTGATAGGTCATCGAACCCTGCAGATCCAGCTGCATTTACATTAGTTGTGTCCTTAGTTAAAATGGTCAATCGCCCCATAATTGTTCCTGCAGGAGCGTTGGCATTACCATCGAACCTTACCCATCGGTCCAATGGAGTATAGCTAGTTAGAACAGCGACAATGTCGCTACTTATTTGCAAACCACCATCGGTATCAGAATACCACTCCAATTTTACATACGCTTCTTTTCCCTCTAAAGGATCATTCGATGCGACAAAGGTATATCCACTTACAAAATACTGACGCCCTGCAGTCGCTGCAAAATCTTGCGTTAGGTAAGTCTCATGATTATCAAACAATTTTACAGACCATGCTGAGTTATTGTGGCCAAGATAATCATTGTGTATAAAACCGCCTTCTCCGCCATAAATCACCCAAGGATTAATACTTAGGCCAGGACTGCCAAATTTACTGACCATTCCATTATTTATTTCGAATCCACCATTTTCTAATAAGTTTTGTGCCGAAATAGATGCATTAAGAGTAATAAGAATTAGTGTGTGAATTAATATATGTTTCATGCCTTAATTTATTTATATTTTTATTGATTCAGTAATAATTATTTTATGTGTAAATTACTACGAAGTTAGATTCGTTTTATTGTATTTAGTTAGGCTGAAATGCATTTAAATTATTAATTTATTGGTCACCTATTAAAGTAATATCTAACGTTACAATTATTATTTTAAAAAATGTAGAAAGTGCCCAAATTTATTTAATCTTATTCACGTTAACCACGTGTTTTTTCCGGTGCCATATAGGCTATTCGCTCAGTCACTTCATGCTCACGAAGTAGATGAAGCTGAACTAGGCCAGGTTTATTTCCTGTAAGACTTGAGATAAAATAGATATCTATATGGTGCTTACTGGGGAACAGTCGGTTATCAAACCCCTTATGGATCGAGCCTTTATCTTCGCTCGCGATTCGTATTCTTAGATTGTTTTCAAAGTCGTCATTCAGGTTGTAAATGACCCTACCAAGGGGATTCATCTCAAATCGTTTATTGCCATCCTCCTCCAGGAACATCTTTAAATTATACCGTGTTAAGTTTATAAACCGTATCGAGCCCCCTGCGTGTAGACTTGAATCTTCTTCAATTTTGATGACATGGTACTTTGAAGAAGCGCCTATAGATTGTGGATATGGGTGAAATACGAACAGGGATTTAGAAACATCCTGATTAATTGAAACCACAGCGACTGGTTGAGCATGATCGGGAGCATTGAGATAATCTGATTTATTAAAAAACTTTATTTCTTTAGGACCTACATAGTGAATGCCCGGCGAACGTGTATGATTAGGAATGGTTACATCTATGAGTTTATCGCCAGATAGGATACAGAGGTGATTGATCGGTTCGTCTAAACTAAACATTCTGAATCGAGTATCGATGATTTCTTCCGCAGTGATGGAACCTGCGATCAGAAATATGAGGCTGATGTATCTGAAGAGAATCATATATGGTATTATTGAGTTTTTTAGTTAAAAATTATACTATTCAAACTTCGTCTTCCTGAAGCCATCGCAGTGCGATAATTTTGAACCGTCTTCCAAGGTTGTCGTTGGGCATCCATTGATCACTGCTATCAGGACTGACAGGTTGGGTTATCCGTTGAACGATCGCTTCGCACCAAGCTTTGCTTTCCACATCACCTTCTATATCTAAAGTCTCACCGTAAGAACGGATTTTAAATGTATCAGATCGTGCAGATATTACTGGTGCTATCGCACGCAATATGTCTGCTTGAGTTAATGTTCCTGGGGCAACTAAGGCAGTATTGATATTATAGCCGGAGATGGGGTAATCATTATCACTGGAAACGTTATAGGCTGTGGTACTAAAATTAGGTGCGCCTGAGTATTTTACTGAATTAATGCCTGAGTCATCAATGGCAGCCTGCAGGAGTCCTTCAGTGCTATCACTTGGAATACTCGGTTCGCGATTTACGAATTGAGCGAGTGTTAAACAGGGCACTGGAGTTGTATCACTTCCTCCGCGATTTGAGGCGCGCGCTCTGATCTCAGACACAATTTGCATGGCAAGACCTTGTAGCTCTACATTCGTTAGTGTCAAAAAACCTGACCATACACTGTCGTCATTGTATATCGTGGATGCAGGTGTACCACTATTTGCAGGTACCGATTGACGGACAAATTTTGCAGCTGATTGGGTGGCAATATCTTCGGTATAGCCATTTACTTCATTATAATATTTAACTGCAATCGATTGATAACCTGCAAGTAGTGCATTCCACGCTTCGACCGATGCAGAGTTGATATTGAATGCCCCAGCCATACACAGATTGCCAGCAGACTGCTGAAAGTCCTGCAGCTGTTGTTTGACTTGAGCAGTTGTTTGCTCCGTGGGCAATATGTGCATACGAGGATTGTTAAAAGTCGCTTGTTTGTTAACGACATCATCAATTAGTTGTGGGATATCAGTAACATATGGATCTGTTGTGCTTGAAGGATTGTTAGAACTGTAACTACTGTCTCCCGACCTCGGAGCGATCGAGGAGAAGTAGTAGCGATCCCAGATTGATTCATTTGATAAGTAGGGGAGATCATAAAAAACGTATTCACGTGCTACGTTATCGATATCAACTGTACGGCGTTCATAAGTCTTAGCTGGTATGCTTATGTATGGACTGCTAAAAGAATTCCCGATATTCATTGCAGGATGATAGGCGTTAGCTGACAGAGAGGCGTGTTGAAGTTGTCCAATCGACTGCAGGGGAGCTTGTGGAATCTCAAGTATTACCGCGCGCGAGCTACCGAAACTTCCATGATTGTAACCCCAAGTACCGCCGTCTGCCGTATATAGATTAAACATCAGTGTATTTGATCCAATGTGTTCGCTTTGAATTTGGATTAGGTTGGTAAGTCCACCAGCTTCGAAATCAGCCGCACCGCCTCTGCTAAATGATGCAGCGAGGGGATTTGAAAGAATGAAATTGGGAAATGTTTTTTCGCTTACACTAGTCAGATTTGGATCATTAAAATCAAGCGGCTTGATGAAAAAATCGAGAACGATGTTTGGTATCGCATTGTCTATGTATTCACTGATAGGCCGCGCTAATGATGTATTAAGTCCGCTTGTTAAAGTAGCATTATTACCAGTTATTCCTGTACTGGTATCGTTTAAATATGCAAAATAGCTACCAGCAGTGTCGTATCCCCCAAGATCATTATTCCAAATTTCGTAACCAACCTTAAACCAATTTTCGACCAATAATTTAGTAGCGAAATTGGCAGTAGCGGGTATCTCCTTAAATAGCTCAAGACCCGCTGATTCCTGGTTGTTGTCATGGTCGCATGGAAAACTATGGTTAGAGATTTCAAGTCTAATGCCACCATTGGTATTTGTATTCGTGCCAACTTCAAACAAGTCTAGTGAAGACGCCCACGCTGCTACAGATGTATTTGCAGTGAATACTTTAATCTCGCCAGGATCATAGGTGATTTGAGGGACAACCATCACCATTTCTCCGACATTGGCGTCTGCATGAGTAAATTGGTTATTAGGATTATCATAACCTCCTGAAAATACCGTATCTAATAAGCTAGGAATGGAGCCAGTACCAGTTGTATGGAGGGAGTTGGTCCAATCGCCTCGATAAGCACTGATTTGCACGTTACGCAAAGAGATCAAAAATCGCATACTTGGGGCTTCAATGCGCACGTTGTAAGGATTATGCAATGCGATGTTAGGTTGCAGCAACATTTCAACATCGTAAGGACCGGTTGCACTCACACCAGTAGCACCACTGGGATCGCTAGCAATTGTTGAAGCGAAAAAGGTAAATCGTGATAGATAGGGCAGATAGGCTCCTTTCGTCGGGCGAACTACTTTTATTTGCGGGTCAAGATTGTAGTACCGTCCACCATTAGAATTAGGTGGGATAGTGGCGATTTTGTTCGTGTGTGGCGAGTTCGTCGAGGTATGCACGCGCCAATAGAGTGCTGCCAAGGTCTTTCCCCATGCCTTATTTTCAGTTGCTGCACCATTAGCCAAGAACCACGCCTTACCGGGAAAGTAGGTGTGACTCCAGTTTCGATCTAGAGTGGGCTGGGTCGCCGCTGAAAGTGGTTTGATTCCTTTGTAGAGGCGGTAGTAGTCTCTCAATAGGTCAAAGGATGGGCCATAGATGAAACCATCGCCAGTTGTTATTTGCT
>Ga0180120_10000424_pt1 | contig 21727 bp, 24 predicted proteins | sample CPBDNA_3_FD_129677 | JGI IMG/M metagenome (GOLD analysis project Ga0180120, IMG submission 129677) | Freshwater to marine salinity gradient microbial communities from Chesapeake Bay, USA - CPBay_Spr_31_0.2_DNA (version 2) (version 2) | ecosystem: Environmental > Aquatic > Marine > Coastal ... | reverse complement strand
TGCATACAAAATTTACTGTAAACTTTGTCATATTCTCTACTTTTTACGGAGACCTGAGATTTACTAATCAAATATATATCCCCGTCATTAATTTCAAATGGAACATTATGAGAATTCAAAAATTCAACTTTTTCCTCACTATAAGTAACACTATTGTAACTGGTAATTGATAAAAGTACTTTTACCATCTTGTATTATTTTTATTTGTGTTAAAATTTTTTGTTTTAATTTCTTTAAAGGTTAAGATTTCTAATCAAACAGAAAAAATTACGACTCTATGTTCCACGCTTTTTTTACATGATTGTAAAAGCGTACCTCGCCTTCATCTAAATTATTGTCAATTTTTGCTAAATATCCAAGCATATTAATTTTAAGTTCTTTCTCTTCTCCTTGCAGATAATCATTTAAGAATCTTATATGAGTATTTAAAAAATCAAGTGATCTATTTTATAAAAAATCTCATAACAATAAGGGACTATAATTATTGCATTTGTAGGTGATTATTGAGATAAGACTTGAGTCTCTTTATTTGAATTCATCAAAACAGTTATTAATTCAATAATTGTTTCAATTTCAAGCTTACTTGCTTATCCATCAGAGACAGGCATTTCTAGCATTAGATAGCAAATAGATTAAATTGGTTCTTGCATTTGCATATTTTTATGTTTTTATTTCTTACATTTAATTTCTCATAATAGATGTATTACATTGTACCTATTATTCAAGCATCTTACAATAATAATTTATGAATTTAATTATTTTAGATATTTTGCAATTAATAATATTAAATTGATATTTTTGTTTCAATAAAAAAACATATAAATAAAATGGAGTGAATTTGAAATTCTTCATTACTTATAATAATTGGTGTAATATAATACACCTATTTTGTTTCGAAGATATTAAACCTTTATTATAGTATTACGTTTGATGAAAGATAATAATAAGAATCCTTTACATTGGAGTGAAATTGAGTGGAAAAATTCATATGCTTTATATGAGGCCACTAATTTGTATGAGCTAGATGAAAGTTTAAGTTTTGAGAAATTCAAGAATAAGGTATTAACAGATGGAAATTTTTTATTTTTGAATAGATTAAGAAAGGGAATGGATAAATCTTCTTACAATCCTTGGAAGTCATGAATAAAATTTTATCTAAATCTACATTAATAAGGCATTGAAATCAGCAGAAAAGAACAAAGCTATTCCACAACAAATCATCCAAAAAATAAAAGAAATTGATAAATTGGCTAAGGAATTGGAAGTTGGATAAAACATATCTTTAAATGGCAGATTCTCAGAAAGATATTATATACCAAGAGTTAGAAGAAGTACAAGAAAGGTTTAGCTTATTAGAACCCAAACAAAGAATTGAATTAATGCCCTATATATTACCCAAGGTTAATAGCATATCTCATACAACTAATGAACCTTTAGATTGGAATTAAAAGTAGAAGATTTGCCTAATCTTTTGCCCAATCTTCTCTTGAATCGTCAATAAATTCACAAGTTTACCAGTCAATATTAAATTCCTCTGCAAACTTTTCTATTCTTTCATAAACATCCCGTAATTCAGCACTTCCAGCGCAATCTTCCCCGGATTCCATAAGTTCATTATCAGTACCTTCAAATTCAAATTTAGCAATTCCTTTTTCGTAATCGTAATCGTAATCAAAAATTGAATTTGCAATGCAGTCCTCAGCATATCCGGTAGAAAAAAAATCTTCGCAGTATATATATATTCATAATCGTCCTCATCAACTCCTTCCGTATTAAAATATTTATAGACTAAATTCAATTCCAAAAGAAGATTGATAGTCACTTGATTTTATTTCAATGTATGGAGTTGAGTGATATTTAGATCTAACAGTAAAGAATAATTCAAATTTATCATTTAATGAATAATTAAACCTTGGTTCAAAATAAAGTCTGAAGTCTGAAAAAGATTTAGTATTTATTTGACAATATAAAGTATTGTTAAAATTAAGTTTTTTAAAAACTTTAATTGAAGAAAGAAAACTTATGCTATACCTGATGTTGCTTACACTTAAACTTATATCATTGTAATTATAAACTTCATTCTCACTAAATATCCCTAAAGAAAAATCGAAATAATCACTAGAATTTTTATATAAATTCATCCTATAACCTCCTCCTAATAAATATCTGCTTTTTAAATTTAACGATTTGACATTTTGACCTTGAAGAAAGAAAAATATAGAATTTGAATTAAAAATCCTATTCAATCTTAATTGGCCACTCCAGTCATTTGAAAGAACTTCTTTATTCTCAGATGTATAAGCATAATTAAAAACTCCCCTTAAAACACTATTATTTATTTTTTTACCTATTTGTCCGTTAAAATTAGTTTGTATTAAATTTAAATTACCATAACTAAAATCTCCATCAATTGAAGCTCCAACTACAATAACACTATCTATTTTTGAAAGTACCCTTTCACTGTTTAAAATAGTTTGTGCATTGATTGAAATACAAAATAAAATTATTAGTGAATTAATACTTCTCATGAACTTCAAAATTGGTTTTTATTATATCGAGCATTGATTTTTCTGAATCTTTAATAACTCCATCCGCTATAGCAATGTCCAAACAAAAATGATAAATTGATCTTAATGTTGATACATCATACTTTTTAGATAAAGTATTAGATAACTTATTTAAATAATCAGCGTATTTTTCTGATGAGAGTTTGTCTATTTCATTTTTTTCATTTTTCACATCTGTTATACTTATTTCATTCTCATTTCCAATGCTAAAACTAATAGCATTCACACTTTGTAAAACATTAAACAGCTCTGATTCATGAACTTCACCATCAGATTTTGATATAATATATGTTATTTTAAAAATTTCACTTGAAAATAATATTAAATTTTTTTTGGATTTAATGCTGACTTTTGATTCTTTAACTTCAATATATTCAGTTAACGATTTTTTATTATCAATTTTACTATTCTCTAATTCTTCAAACATCATTTTATAATTTATAAATAATAAATTTTCATAAAGTTCTTTTTTGATTTCCTTATATTTTTTATAATTATTTTTGATTTTACAACAGTACAAAATACCCTCAACAGGATGAATAAAATCTTCTTTTTTAGCTTTTAGCTTAAGTAATAATTTAAACAGTTTGCTATAATAATCTTCAGCTAGGTCTGTTTGATTAAGAATTAAACTACTTGCCCCGCACATAGGCCAGTTAAAGATTAACGAATCGTTATCATTTATTCTAATGGCTAAACTTTCTGCTAATTTTGAAATTTCTATTACTTCATTGTATTTTTTAATTATGAAAAAGTACTCAACATACTTACTCAATAATTTTGATAAATTTTTCGCATTTTTTATAGAAATATTAGTGTTAGATAAAATTTCAATAACTCTTTTTTTAATATCTAGATATTGCAATGTCTTTTTTTGCGAAATTTTTTCATATTCTTCTGAAATTATATATAACGAATCTTGACATATTAACTTCATTTCATCTGCATGGTCTTTAGAATTGAAAATTTCTAATAACTGAACACCTATTTTAAAAACTAAATCATACTGTTTGTTATTTATAGCTGATTTTCTAAAATTTAATAATGGCACAAAATTCTTGTCATTTTCTATTAATGTTAAATAAAAGTTTGATAGTAATAAATCTTTTTCAATAATAAATTTTTTATATTGATAAATAAGATTAATTCTTTGAACTTGTATTTTTTGTTCAATCTCTAACTCCTCTAAATTCAGATTCCTTAATTTGTATATATTTCTTATATAAATATCTTTAAGGAATAATATAATAGTATATGATCTTTGTTTTTTGGTTGAATTTGTAATTAAAGTACTTAAAAGAGTATCTAGAAACTTTTCGTTTTTTCTTTTAATATATATATTCTCTAGATCGCTAAATCCTTCTTTTTGGTTTGATAAAAAATTTAAAACGGACAAAACTTTATCTACTTGATTTCCATTTATTAATTTTATTTTTTCAAAAATATTTGTTAGGTGTCTAATAGACTCATTTCTTTTATTGTCATTTGATAATTTTTCAGCTGTAATTAAGTTGAATTTTAATCCATATTCTTGAATCTCTTTAATATGACTGTACTTATCGCATCTATAGCAAACTGACTTTAATGTATCAATATCTAAATTTTCTATAAACTCATCTCCTTTCAAAACTATTGAGTCGATTATACGTTTTTGAATTTCAACAACTTTTTGACTAAAATCAGTTCGATTAATATCATTATAATTACTTCTAATCCACTTGTGAAAATTTTTATTTGTAAATGAGTATAGATTATCATAATTCGATTCGTCTTTAATAATTCCAAAATCCTCTATCTTTTCTAGAATCTTTATTATTTCAATCAAATCTATTTTCCAAATATTAGTCAATATTGAAGCATCAAATTTAACACCTATGTAAGCTGAAGATTCTAATATCTGTTTCTCATTATTGTTTAAATTATCAAATTTTGTCTTCATTGTTAAGTGAAGACTGTCTTTATATGTTATTTCAGGTCCTGGCTCTTTTATTAATATTAAGTTTTGATTTTCAGAAATTAATAATTTTGATTCTTTTAAAAGTTTTATATAATTAAATAAGTATCCGGGATTTATATAACTGTTATTTTCGCTAATGATATTCCTTAAATGAATCTTTAGATTTTGTGAAAATTTTACAGTTTCATTCTTGCTTAAGTATTTAAATCCATTTTTATTAAATAGCGTATTGAAAAATTGATCATTATAAATTACTTGTAAATTACTTTGTTTAAATCGTCCGTTAGATTCTTCTTTAATTTTATCAATACTTGATTTTAGAATCTCATTATTACTGTTTTCTAATTCTTGTTGAGTAGATATACTTAGAACTATTTTAATGTTTTTAGACCTATTTCTTTTAAGTTTTCTAATAAAGTTTATCAATAAATCACTAGTTGCAGCATCTATCCATTGAAAGTCATCAAGAAATAATATCATTTTTTTATCTTCTGAAAATTCAGTAAGAATTTCTATTAGTTCACCGCTTATTTCCTCAACACTTAAATTTTGATTATCATCAATTGAAATTAATTCGCCAAAATCTATTGGAGAAGAAGTTGAAGCAATTGAAGCTACTTTTTTCATAGCTTGAAATGTTTTTGAACGATCACTAAAAAATCCTTTATCTAACTGATATTTTGAATTGCTGTGTAAGCAAAAGGCTTCGTAAAATGGTTCGTATAATTGAATTGAACCTTCTTTATATTCGTTAAAATCCCCATAAAAGCATTCATAATTTGAGCTATTAGCGTGAATGAATTCATTAATATATCTAGTTTTTCCAAAATTTGACTCTCCTTGAATAATAAATATCAAATCTAGTTTATCATTAATAAAATCATCAAGCTTCACATTAATTTCTTTAATATTGGTTCCGTCCTTTATGTGTTGAAATGGATTTGCTAATGAATATGTAAAATCATTTTCAGTTAAATCTAAATTAGCTTTTTTCTTCCATTTTAATTTTGAACATATATATAATAAAGGAATAAATGTCACTATTGATATTAGTACAAATGAATTTTCGGCAATCAATAATACTAGTGATATAAAATAATTTAAAACAATAAGTAATGCAGTAAATGAGTAAAGTTTTGGGAGCTGCCCTTTATTTTGAATTTTATGAAGAATTATCGAAAAATGATTTGATGAAAAACTTAAAACACATGTAAAAAGCAAGGAATATATAAGGAAAGAAGGGTCAAAAATTATCTGTGAATAAATTGAATAATAAACATTAATAATTACTGGGCTTAGTAATGAAATAAATATAATCTTTCTTTTGTTTTTTAGGTCGGTTGAAATAGATTTTGAAAATTTAGTATGTATCAGAGTTATTAAAACTATTGAAATAATAGTTGGCAGAACTAAGTATCCAATAATCCATATTTTAGTAAAAACCTCACCTTTAAAAGCATTTATATCAGGAACGAGCAAACGTAATATAAATGTTGAAATATACATTGATAATATAAACGCAGTTATAATTATTACATCAGATTGTACATTTTCCTTATTGAAAGTATACTTATTTTGAGAAAAATTATTGAATCCAAAAAATAGAATAGAAAAAATTAATATTATGTATAGCAAGCTAATAGTCCTGGCTTTTAGGTTATCACCTTCTTTTTCAATGGTAAAAGATTCATAATATCTTATAAGTTCTTTAGTGTTTTTGTTTTTCTTAATAATATCAAAAGAAATTCCAGAATAATTTAACTTTTTAATACTAGTTTTGTCTAATTCTAATGAAAAATTATATATTTTATCAATGTTATAATTTTTCATTAATTCTTCATAATCCTGATATACTAATTGATTTGATTTATAACGCTGAAAGCCTTCCAAGCCAAGAATTTCAAATATTTCATGACTAAGTATTGAGTAAGAATTAGTATTCATATTAATAAAATCTGTACAAACTCCATGTAATGTTTTATCATATGGATTAAGGTTTACTAATACAAATTGATTGTTGTCTTTTATTGGACCCTTTATCTCTGGATCAGATTGAATAATTATATTTTCTATTAATGATTCTATTAAAAGCTCTTGAGCGTCATCAACTTTTATAAAATCATCTCTGTATCCAGCAAATGAACTAAATGAAGGAATAATATAATTGAGATTATCAACAGCAATTTCTAATGATGAATTATATTGATTCTCAAGAATCTGTAATTGTTCTGAATATATTTTTTTTTTAAAAAAATCCTCCGGAAGCTTATTCAAATAAATATAAGCAGAATCAATGTAAGATTTTGTTAACATTAATTCGTGATATCCATTACTAGTACTACCTGCATAAAAGGTAGACTCTTTCGCACTATTATAATGTTTAATAAATACTGTTTCAATTCTTTTTTCAAAATCAGCCACATACGTTTCAGCTTTAACTAAACCTATTGTTTGACTAAACGTAGTTAGTGTAAATACTATAATTAATATTATCAAAACATTTATTTTCATAAATCTATATTTTAATTTTTGTAATTACAACTTAATGTTCTGCTTGAATTGGTGACTTAATTATAAATCCTCCTCCATCTAATTTTTAATTCTTTCTATCCAATCAGTTTCTTCGCTAAAATCCATCTCTAAATTTTCTAAAAGAATTATATTTTTAAATACTATATTAATTTTTTTAAAACACTCTACCAATCTTTATAATCATTCCAAGATAGTATTTCATAATTTCATCCAAAGTGGATTAATTCCCCTTTAAAATCTTTAGCACCGTTAGCTAACCGGTCTTCAATTAAATAATCCCCTATTAAAAGATCTTTACGATGCGTAGTATACATTTTCTTTTAAGAATATCGTTTGCATTTTATGATTGTTTAATTGGTTTCATAAAGCAATATATAAAAAATCTTTTTAGCTACAATTTTTAATAGATAAAATTATGAACGATATAATGTATCATTGAACAACTTAAAACCTGGTGGGAAATCGCAATTTATCACTTAAGTTTGATTTAATCTTTAAAGTTCATTTAGTATTAGATGTATTCAATCAATATGATAACATCAACATTGTTTTACAAAGAGCAGATGGCGTTCATAACGATATGGAACGATATCAAAACTTAGAAGAATCTAAGGAATTGATGGCGAGTTTGATTTAAATAAAGATTTTTATAGTGATAAAATGAAAGCTTCAATAGACAAATATTTTATTATAAAACAAGAGAATTGGGGCGGTGGTAATAGCTTTGAAGTTGATGGTGAGGATGGCATATACGAGGCAAGTGACCTCAATTTTAAACCAAATACTATAAGACTTGGTCTTATTGAAGATATAATAAACGATAACGGAGAACAGTTCGGAGATGTAGGATCATGTGGGCTACAAAATGATTATCCTGAAGAATACACCAGATATTATTTAATAAAAGATGAAAAGCTTATTGAGTTAGAGAAAGATGGAGATGACTTTAGTGAAATTTGAAGAACCAAATCACCAGATCATCAAAAGAAGAAATTGTGCTGCAACTTTTAATAATAGGGGGAGCCATATTAGACAAGAGGTCATTTTTGACCTCTTTCTTTTTTTTAATACCTTTCAAAACCTTACTGGCCAACATAATAGATTCGATCTCTGGAGTGAAAATGTTGTTGCAACTCTCGAAATCAAAATTTTCGAATTTTTCGGTAAAGATGCAACCAAGAATCTTTTGTTTGGTCTTTCCATCCGCCTTATCCTCTCAGTAAAATCTCCATTTACCCTAAAATAATATTATAAATAACACCAAATTAAACTTAATTATTATATTTTCATAAAAATTTAGAAGTTATGGTAAAAATAATTATTCAATGGAACAGAGATGAATGCTATGTTAATGGACCTGAATTAGAACAACTCTACAAGTTTGAAGATAGTTCTAATTCGTTCGTCGCAAAGAAACAAGACGGAACAGTTAATGATGATTCAATTACCCTAATAAATGAATTTATAAAAAAATATAGTTCATTACATAAAGATATACATAACATATTTACTGTCTCAGAAGAAAATATGTTTGTAATGATTGATTTGTCAGGAGGTCAAGAATTACTACTTCCAGAAGATAGCAATAATATTTTCGCTAAATTATTTGCTAGCAATTTAGATAACAAAAGGGGACCTGGTTTTGGCTTGGAGCCTTTTCCTGAGGAATTTTATCAAGAATTATTTAACATTTTTAAGGATGTTGAAAAGAACAGTTTTGATGATGATGGAATTGATTCTGATATTAATGGAACTCTTTCCGGAAATTTTGATGGATACTATGCTTTCAGTGCCAAACTGAAACCAAACGGAATACTTTGGGACACTGAACATTATCCAGATTATAATGAAGATAATGATGAAGATTGGTAGTCTAATAATTCTCTACAAGTAAGATTTTTCATTTCAGGAGTATCTGCAAGTTCGCTAAATGCTTTTTCAGAGATTAATTTTAAAAACCCTTTCTTATCAGTTAATGGACTTATTTTCTTAATTTTTCTATCCTTAATTGCTATTCCCCTTGAGTGTGACTTAATTATTTTTTTTGAATTTATTTGTTGCAAAGTACAAGGCTCCCAGTCAACTAATATTGGTTTATCATTATGAATAAAAATATTTCTGACGTGAATATCTCCGTGAAAAATATCTTTTGAATGAATATCATCTAAATAAATTGCAAGTAAATTAAGCTGGGGTTTATCTAATGGTTGATGTTTACCTTTAAAAAGTTGGGATTTTAAAATTAAATTTGATTCAGTCCATTCATAATCAAAAAAATATTGACTAACACTTTTGACAAGGTTTAAACGAATCTCAATTTTTTCAAAACTATCAAGTAAGACATCTTTTGGATATATTTTGTAAAAATGATTCTGTGTTCGTCTTTTATATATTTGATTGTTAATTAAGTTATTTGAGGAAGTTTTCACAATCAAATATATGAAAATTATCAAAACCTTACTGATCTAATCCTTTATAGAGGGCTATGTTATTGTGTTGCACTTCCTTCACAATTAAAGGAAGTTTTCACTCGTTACTCAAGTTTTATTGAGTAAGGAAAATTGTATATCGTCCGAGGTGAGTGGATCGTTAAAAGAAGAAATTATGCTGCAACTTTGAATAACAAGGGGAGCCATATTAGACAAGAGGTCATTTTTGACCTCTTGTCTTTTTTTACCACTTTTTAAAACCTTACTGGTCCATAAAATAGATTCGATCTCTGGAGTGAAAATATTGTTGCGACTCTCGAAATCAAAATTTTCGAATTTTTCGGTAAAAATGCAACCAAGAATCTTTTGTTTGATCTTTCCAACCGCTTTATCCCAATACTGACTTAGATTTTCAGTCATTGGTAGAGTTTTATTCAAATACACTTTAAATGGGGACCACAACCTAAATATCTTAATAATCTTCGCCTGTTATATGACATACTTCACAAACAATTGCATATTCAAACATTGAATAATTTTTTTCAACTAATGAAATGTCTTCATCACCAATTTCCGTAATAAATTTTAGGCCATCATTATCTATAAACCATAAATGATCAAAATTAAATTTTAAAAGTTGATCAAAAAAGTCTTTCGCTGAAGTAATTTCATTTTTAAAAACATCACTGCCTAATTCTTGGGATGAAGCTAACCCTTCAATACTATCAGAATACATATAGCTTTGAATTTCCCCATCATCACCATCAGTTAACCCATAGTAGTCTAACAATTCCTCTTCATCCAAATTTTTAATGTTTTTTTTCTCTGATACAATAACTAATCTTGCAGAAGAATTATCTGTATCCCACCCTTCGAATTCTTGAAATAGATTTTCCATAATTTTATAAGTTATTTTAGATTTTCAATATTACTAATAATTTACTTGTGCTGCAACTTTGAATAATAGGGGGAGCCATATTAGACAAGAGGTCATTTTTGACCTCTTTCTTTTTTTTAATGCCTTTCAAAACCTTACTGGACAACATAATAGATTCGATCTCCGGAGTGAAAATGTTGTTGCAACTCTCGAAATCAAAATTTTCGAATTTTTCGGTAAAGATGCAACCAAGAATCTTTTGTTTGGTCTTTCCAACCGCTTTATCCTCTCAGTAAAATCTCCATTTACCCTAAAATAATATTATAAATAACACCAAATTAAATTTAATTATTATTCTACTAAAAACTTAAAAGTTATGACAAAAATAATTATTCAATGGAACAGAGATGAAACCACATAAAAATAATTTCATTACATTTAAGAAATTAAAAGATGTACGAAATGAAAGCAATTAATATTAATGAATTAACTAAAATTTTATCAAATTTGTTTGGTAACCCAAATGAATCATCGTGGATAGGAGATGAGTCTTTACCAGAAAAATCAATTTTACGGTATAAGTATGAAGACAAAATAAAGCATATTGAAGCAGACTTTATAGAGAACGAATCAGGAGGTATAAATAGATTAGAAAAAGTTGATTGTAATTCAGAATGTTGTTGGATTGAAAAAGATTCTAAAGATTATGATTCAAACAAAATGGAAAAGATGGAAAAAGTAGAAATTGAAGTTTGGGATTATATTTATGATAATTTTGAACAAGATTTCAAAGATAAGGTAAATGACGAAACTATTTTAGAGTATATTGAATTGGGGCAAGTAGATAAAGAAGAAATTGAACATAGTATAAATGCTGTAATGGGTGATTTATGTAAACTATTTTGTGAATTTTCTGTTTTGGGAGGGGAAAAACTTTATCCCGAATTAGGGGATAATCCTTGGGAGCACCCTGAAACAATATATCTTGAAGTAAGTGTCCCCTTAATTTCCTTAACTGATTTAAATCCTGATTGGACTGATGATAAATTTTTACTTGTTAAAAATGAAATTTCTGAAGTTATAAATGAAGATTTTCCAGAAGAAATAAATAAAGTTAAAATGGTCTGTGAAGAAATTTTTACTGAAAAAATATCATATGGAGAATGGAAGAATTTTTTTAATTCAAAAGGATATGATGTAAAAATGACTACCCGTTCTTTTGAAATATTTATGAAGGATATTATTATCAGGATTGCACATAAAGGCAACAAACACCATTACCCTGAAAATATTAATTTTACTGGTGAAATTTTTGTTGGATGGGTACAGAAGGGAGAATGCTTTAATGGAGAAAGTATAAGATGTCATTGTTCATATTGTAAAAAAAATCCTAATTCTCTTTTAAATAAGTAAAAAAAGCCGTGAAACTTAATTACGGCGAGATTATTTTTTTTGACTCCGTCTTATTCATTGCATATCTTCTTCTTTTAATTCAGCAACTTCTAATCCTGTAAATGAATGAATTAACCCAAATATTGGGTTGAGATTTGAGGTTCGATAAGTTCTGTCTTCCGGATTGATGACTATACAACTTGGAAACAGCAATTTTTGAACACTTAGTTTAGACAGAGACCTGTAAGCATAATTGAAAAACTTAATGAATCTTTGATTATGTTTATTCCAAATATTCTCTCTTGCACGTTTATTAAACTCCTTTTTAAAATTCATACTTAATGTTTTGTATAAAGGGTCATGGAATGAATATATTGTTTTTCACACAATAACAATACTCGATGAAAAATAAAATCATCAAAATCATCTCCTTCCTCTTCAATCTCTTTTTTAGTTTCAGAAATAAATGCTTTTGACTCTTCAATTTCTTCATTAACATCTTCTTGTGAAATGTGAGTTTTTAAAGACTCCCAATCTCCATATTTAATCGACCCCAACCTCAATTATATTATTTGGTGATTGTATTTCTAAATCCAATCTATCTATACTAAGAATTAAAATTTCGTTTCTTCCTTCTAACTCAAGTTTTGTGGCATATGATTCAATCCAACTTGTCATTTTGTCAAATCCAGTATTTTCAATTAATTCATTTAGTTCACTCATGTTTTTGTTTTTAAATTAATTAACTTTCACAATCAAATATATAAAAATTATCAAAACCTTACTGATCTAATCCTTTATAGGGGGCTTCTATGTATTCATTTTGTGCATTTTTAAACGCAATTATATCCTTATCTGGTGATCTAAGTGAATGTTTTTTTTTAGCTAAAATCGACTTTTTTTAAAAATAAAATTTTCCAGAAGTTTCTCTAAAAATCAGTTTTATACCTGCAATAGTTTCTCCAGAATTTTGACCATTGCGAAGGTGTCTAACTTACAATACTCTAATAGTTGTCTTCTTGTTTCTTTAACATCACCTTCAAAGGTTCCATTAACCATCAAAAGAAAAGTATTGGAGCAGTTTTAGTGGTTTTTATAGCAGAAAGGGTAGATATATTAGTTCTATTAGGATATATGATATTACTCCAGTGGAAGTTATTATAATAGAGAGTTAATATGCCATTGCTAACTTTTTCCCTGTGTCAGTAATAATATACACCGTGTGAATATGTTTTCTACCTTGTATGTTTTATATTTACAATTAGGTTATAATAAAAAAACATATTATGAATAATAAATCAGAAAAAGAGGAAATCAAAGGTTATATATCATTTTCAATAGATTTGAATAAGTACACAGATGACTTATACGATGATATGGATTATGAGATTTGCCGAAAAGTAGAGCCTATACAAATTTCAATTTATTATGATTCGTCTCTTAACAAGTCAGACGAGATCTCTAATCAAATTCAAGCTATAGCAACTGATGCAAATTCTGAAGTATTTGAAGCAATCAAAGAAATGAGAGCTGAAGCATATTCATATTATTTTGAAGACGAAAACATTGGAGGAGAAGAAGCAATCTTTAGCGCAGATTTGTGGTTTTGCGAAAAAGGGAAAGAAGTGTATTCTAATGGAACATATATTCGAAATACTGGAGTTCCGCCTTCAGGATTAAAGTTCCCATTATATGAAATTTTTGAAGATGTAAACTATAATGACTTTGATATAGAGGACGCTGTAAAACACTATGAACAAGGATTAGAATCCTTAGAAAAAAAAGAGTTTGATAGCGCTATAAAATTATTTACTAAAGCAATTACGCTTGATTCTAAATTGAGAAAAGCTTATGCAAAACGTGGTGAAGCAAAATCTAAATTAGAGGACTATCAAGAGGCAATAAATGATTTTTCTAAAGCTATTGAACTAGATCCAACATATACAAGCGTTTACGTTCAACTTGCTGTTTGCTTAAATAAAGTAGAACAATTTGAAGATTCTAAAAAATATTTTACTGAAGCAATTAAACTAAACCCAAACAGAATTTCAACAATAGATTCTTATGCAGAAACACTCATAGGCCAAAACAAAACAGATGAAGCTATTGAAGTTCTCAATCAAGGAATATTAGACAACCCCACTGAACCTGAAAGAGGTATGGGTATATATTGGCTTCATCAAGGAAAGGGTGAAATTTTTTTTGATTTAAACAATTGGGAAGAAGCGATTGAATCTTATCTTAAAGCATTAGAATATGATCGTAACAGAGGATATACTCATTACAAACTAGGAAGTTCTTATTATAACAATGAGAGTTATAATAACTCTTACAACAGCTTTGAAATAGCACATGAAAAAGATTCGGATTCTAAGGATAGTTATTCTTATTATTTACGGGGTGAATGTAAAAGAATGTTAGATGAAAATGAGCAGGCCTTAGTTGAATACGATTTATCTATAAAACGAAACAACGAAGAGCATACGCTGCATTGTAATAAAAGTAAAGGCTTTTGCTATTTAGAGTTAAAAGATTTTTCAAATGCTGTAGATTCATTTAATAAGGGCTTAAAAGACAAATGGTCTTATCAGAATCTAGGAAAAGCATACTTTGGTTTGTCAAATTATGAAGCCGCTGTAGTAAATTTCAATAAAGTTATTGAAATCGATGCAAACTACAAATGGGCCTATCAGGAAAAAGGTAAGTCATTATTTTCATTAAAAAAATATCAAGAGGCAGAAGATTGCTTTAGTAAAGTTATTGAAATAGATCCAAATTATAAATGGGCTTATCAATGGAAAGGACACTCGCTTTTTGAGCTAGAAAAATTTGATGAAGCATTGGAAGCTTATGAACTTATTTCTGAAATAAGCGACACCTTTATCTATAATAGGAGTAATCACCTCATAATTGAAAATTTAGCTCTAATCCATCATAGTAAAAGGGACTTTGATAAAGCTGATGAATTTTATAAAGAAGATAAACATGATTCGGTAAAAAAAGATAAATTATGGTGGCATTATTGTAAAGTTATGTCAAAATCCAAACAAACAGGAGATCTCTTTTTGTCTCCATTAAAAATAAAAAGTACAGAAGATATAACTTTAGAAGGGGTTAATGATAAAGAAATATTATCCAAAATATATTTTTCTAGAGGAAGCAAAACACAATTTTACTTTGGAGGAGAAAATGATGGAAAAGTGAAATTAAAAATGATGATTTCGGATTTAAGTACTTCAATTTCTTTGAACCCAAAAAATGCATTAGCATACTATCTAAGAGCTAAACACTTAAGTGGTACAGAATGGGTGGATTATATGAACCTTGAAGAAGACAAATCTTTACTTAACAACGTTAAGTCTATTGATGATCTGAAACAGTCTTTAGAGTTAGAAAAAAATCTAGATGCATATTGTCTTTTAATGAAAGTCTACTCAAATAATTCAGACCTAAAAAATCTAGATATTACTATAAATGAAGCAGTTATACATTTTGGAACAAATAAGCAATTATTTTATACTATTGGAAATATATGGAGTGAAAATTCTGAAAAAGACAAATCTATATCTGCATTAAAAAAAGGAATCGAATTAGACGAATCAAACAATGAATGGTTATACATAAATCTCGGTGACACTTACATGAAATTTGAAGATGCAAAAGGTGCAGTTAGAGCCTTTGAGCAAGCTAAAAAAATGAATTCAACAAATGAGTTATTTAGCTGGAAATTATCACAAGCCTATCTATTAGACTCACAGGTTGAAAAAGCCTATGAAGAAATCAATAAAGCAATTGAATCATATTCAGGAGATAATAATTACTTCATACAATATGCTAAAGTTTGTGCTGAAAAATACCCTAAAATAGGCGACTTAATAATCGACTATGTTAATGAAACATCCCAAGAAGATTTTGGGAGTGGGAGAAGTGATAAAGTGAAAAAGGATATTTATAATTTTTTAGAAAAATGTAATCCGGCAGGTTTTAATGAAGTATCAATATTTGAAAAATGGGATCATTTTTTAGATGGTGATATCAAATATTTTTTGGAACAGGGATCTTATTCGACAAAATATCATTTAAGTAAAAACTCAAAACTCAAAAGAGATCAATTAGATAAACTAATGTTAAGTGGAAGCTTTAGTGTTTTAGAAAATACTGCTTCAAATATACTTTTTACCACAGAAGATATTACAAAAATTATTAACGAAGATGACAGAACATATCATTACTCCTTCAAGCTATTAGGAATTTTATCTAATCCAAATCTGAGTGAAGAAAATCTCGAGAAATTAAAAACTAACGTTTTTACTTGGGTTAGAAGAAAGGCTTTTTCTTTAACAAAAGACTTTACAGGGGCAGATTTGAATGATAAATATACAGTTATAGGTCTCATTGAAAATAAAAATTACCCTGAAAAAGAAACAGAAAAATTAAAAGCTAAACTAAGTGATTTACAATCTAAAAAATACACCTTAAAGGCTAACACTGAAAATGTAACTATACTTGAAACTTTATCTTCAGATATAACTGATAGTAAAGATGATATTCTTGAAGATTTAATAAATTTAGATGCTGAAGACGATCATTCTTTTAGTGACTATTTCAGGGATGATTGGTATGAATATGGAGATTCTGAGTATGGTATTATAGAATCAAGTATATCATTATCAATATCTGATGAAGATTCAGAAATATATTTTGATTTTCAAGTTCCAGAACATATTCCATATCCAAGGAATCCAGCACCAGGTTCTCTTTTATTAGAGGTAGAATCGTATGAGGCTGGCGGTTGGGAATTTAGTGATTTTGAATTAGAATTGGAATTTAGACCTGAACAATTCGAGGTGTCAACTGGAGATTATTTCGGGCAGATTTATGCAATTGAGTATAATAATGAAGATTCTTTTATAGAGGATTATGATCAATCTGATGGAAATTTAACAGAAAGTAGAGGGAAAGACACAAACATTTCATTTAGTGTCATGACGGAGTCTGGCTTCACTGAACTCGGTCTGGAAGACATTAATGAGGAAATTCGTGAGAAAATTGAAACTTCAGGAAAAGATATTAATGAAATAAAAAGAAGTATTTTCAATAAATATCTTAATGTAAATAGCTGATTAACAATAAAATAAATTTATTTCAATTAATTTATATGTAATACCTTATGAATACTAAATATTAGTTAGTTTATATGTTAACAAAATAGTTTAATTATTCTAAAATCTAAAGTAAATGGCAAAGCATTTAAAAAAAATGAAATCTATTTCAAGTAACTTAAAAGATGACTGGTATTGCATGGTAGCTAGGGGACGTTTGCCTGCAGGTTCAAAAATCCAGAAGGATGATGAAGTTCTACTTGCAGAAAATGGTTATGGAATCTTTGGAAGAGGTTTTGTTAATCTAATAATAATTAAAAAATTTAATAATTTAATAGATTTTATTTTTCATGCTCTACATAAATCAAAAATTAAAGATGATGCATATTGGCTTAGCAAAATAAAAGAATATGGTAAACTAAATAATAATAATATTAAATTGAATCTTATAGAGTTTACACTTGTAAACACAGAACAATTTGACACTATATTCCCTTTAGAAAAAAGATTTTTAAATGAAAGCTCATGGTATTATCTTGAAGATAACTTTAAACTTAGAAAGCCAAATAAAAACACAATTTTGACAGCAGATATTCCTTCTTTTTTAAGAGAAAAGATTTATCATATGTATAAAATTAAAGCATCTGAACACGTATTAGATATTGATCATTTTGTCCCACAATCATTGGGTGGTCCAGGAAATATTATTGAAAATCTGGTTCCTATTTCTGCTTCAATTAATAGAAGAAAATCTAATCGTGTCCCAAGCAAACTATTTCAAGTAGGGAAAGACAATTTTAATATTGACTTACCGAACAATTTTAAATTAGGCCACAATCTGTTTTATAATAAGCCAGCCGAGCTTAAAATAGCTAGAGATATAATTAGTAAAATAAATATAATACGCTCTGAATCTGAAATTAGAAAAATATATTCAGAAATACGAAAATATCATTTTCCTAACTTGTAAAAAAAACGATATCTAAAAGAGAAAAAAGTCGGGGTAGCAGGATGCTTATTAAACCAATTATTGATATTAGTTCCTAAATCAACTATAACACCATCCATATCAAGAAATACTACTTTCTTTACCATTTTACTCTAAATATTGTAAGTTTTTTTACTATAATTCAGTTTCTAACTTATTTAAGTAGTTATTAACTGTATGAGAATTGATAATCCTAGATTTATTGGTTTTTACACGTTGTTTTTGATAATCCCAATCTGCATAAGAAACTGTATATCCTTTGGAGTAACTAACTCTTCTGTTTGCACCTCCAAAGGAGGACCACAATAAAATTAAACTTTCTTGGCATCTATTTTCTAATAGATACTTTTTTGAATGTTTCAAACTAAATCGAACTGCCGACTTTGTTGACCTTAACACCTTATACATCTTTCTCTAATTTAATGATCTTGGCTAATATATGGCGAGAATACCGGTTGCTCGAGAGGTTGCTCGGCAGGTTTAATTCCTTGTTATTTCGTTTGATTTCTCTATACTATTTTATCATGATTTTGTCATTATACTGTTGATTTTCATTGAGTTATATAAAAGCACGTAAAATGAGGTAAAACCTAAAACTTCCTGGAGGTACCACTTACAAACCCAAACTTTAGAGTTTGGGTTTTTTTGTACTTATATTTTCCTGTTTTCAGAGACTAAAGCAACTCTAAAACATCATTTAAAATCGGATTTGTGTTTTTTTGGTTCCAAATTACAGAAAGTGTTGTTTTTTGAGGAATCATATCTAATTCAATAAATTGAATCTTATGCCCTCTTTTTTGCGCTAAGGACTTCGGTATAATCGATATTCCAAAATTATTTTCTACCAACTTAAAAATAGAGCTAGCGTGAATTGTATTGTGAGATACTAATGGCGTAAAACCACAATCATCAAAAATTTGCATTACTTTTTCGTAATACGAAGAACTATATTTAGCGTCAAATAGAATAAAAGATGCTGCTTTAAATTGTAATAAACTTTTAAAATTATTTTCGTTTATTGGATGATCTTTTGGTAAAACCAAACAGAAATTTTCTTTTAAAATGGTTTTAATTTCTAAAGCTCTTGGCACTCTTTCTAAACGTACGAAGCCAATATCTAAAGAGTAATCAAGCAATCCTTCAATTTGATTTTGGTTGTCTATTTCTTTAAGGTTAAATAAAATATTTGGGTGATTTTTCTCAAAACTTAGTAATAAATTAGGAATAACATCTTGCATAGCAGAACCTACATACCCAATTTTCAATGCACCCTTCTTGCCATCATGCAGTAATTTTGCATTTTCTAGAGTATGTGAAAGTGTTTTTAATTGTAATTCAAATGCCACTTTTAAATATGTACCCACTTTTGTTAAAACAACCTTTCTATTGTGTCTTTCAAATAAAACAACCCCCAACTCTTCTTCCATAAGCTTAATTTGTCTACTAAGGCCAGGTTGAGAAATAAACAACTTCTCAGCTGCTTTTCGAAAATGTAATTCTTCTGCTACAGCCAAAAAATAACGGAGATGTCTTAATTCTATTTGATAACTCATAGTTCTTAATATTTACAATAAAGAGTATTATAAAGCATCAAAAGTAATCATAACTTTGTTAACAGACAATTCAAATAAAATACAATGTTTAAATACGGAACAGATCAACTTACACTTCATAAAATACAAGACCTTGCAACCGGGGTTTTAAAAGCAAATATTCATAAAGAAGCAGAAGAAAAAATAATTTCTAGCAGAAGAAAAGTAGAAATAATTACCAAAAAAAACAAAGCCGTTTATGGTATAAATACTGGTTTTGGGCCCTTGTGCGATGTGCAAATTTCACCTGAAGAAACAAACCAACTTCAAACAAACTTACTAATTACACATGCCGTTGGTGTTGGTGAAAATATAGACAAGCGTTTATCAAAAATTATGATGATTTGTAAAGTGCATGCACTTTGCCAAGGATTTTCTGGTGTTCGTTTGCAATTAATAGAACGCATTATTTATTTTATTGAAAATGATTTACTACCAACAGTTCCTAAACAGGGTTCTGTTGGTGCTTCTGGAGATTTAGCCCCACTTTCTCACTTATTTTTACCCTTAATTGGCGAAGGAGATTTCTGGATAGGTACTAAAATTGTTCCTGCGAAAGAAGTTTTAAAAAATCATCATCTAGCACCTTTAGAATTACATGCAAAAGAAGGTTTAGGCTTAATTAACGGTACTCAGTTTATTTTAGCCCACGCCATCACCGGACTCTTAAAAATGGAGTATCTACTAGATTTAGCAGATATTTCTGGTGCTATGAGTATTGAAGGTTACAAAGGAAGTTCGTCTCCCTTTAGAGAAGAATTACACGCAATAAGGCCTTTCAAAGGAAGTATAAAAGTTGCAGAACGAATGCGCCAAATCTTTAAAAATTCTCAAAATATTACTTCACATGAAAATTGTGAACGCGTTCAAGATCCATACTCTATGCGCTGCATTCCACAAGTGCATGGTGCTTCTAGAAATGCCTTTTATCATTTGTTAGAATTGGCCGAAATAGAAATGAATTCGGTTACAGACAATCCTATTATTTTAAGTGAAACTGAAGCAATTTCTGGTGGTAATTTTCACGGACAACCTTTAGCAATGGCATTAGATTATTGTTCTATTGCAGCTTCAGAATTAGGAAATATTGCAGACAGACGTTGTTATTTATTATTAGAAGGTAAATATGGATTGCCAAGATTATTAACGAAGAGTGGTGGTTTAAACTCTGGATTTATGATTCCGCAATACACCACGGCAGCTTTGGTTACCGAAAATAAATCTTTGTGCTTCCCCCCTTCTGCAGACAGCATTCCTACTTCTTTAGGCCAAGAAGACCATGTTTCTATGGGAAGTATTTCTGGGAGACAATTCAATCAAATTTTAGGGAATTTAGAGAAAATATTAGCCATTGAACTCATGTATGCCGCCCAAGCTTTAGAGTTTAGAAGACCAAATACCTTCTCTGAAATTATTGAAAAAAATTACTCAATTATTAGAGAAAAAGTTGACAAATTAGAGGAAGACAGACTTTTAAAAGATGATATTCACAATATGATTCTACTCGTAGAAAACAAAAACCTGATTGTAAAATACAACTAAGCATGACATTTAAAGAACAAATCTTACAAGGAATTCCAAGCATATTACCTGCTAAAAAAGGCTATCCAAAAGGCGCAAATAGCGCTCCGAAAAGGAAGGATATTTTGTCTATTGAAGAAAAACAGTTGGCAATAAAAAATGCATTGCGGTATTTCCCTAAAGAATGGCATGAAGAATTAGCGCATGAATTTGCAAGTGAATTAAAGGAATTTGGTAGAATTTACATGTATAGATTCAAACCAGACTACAAAATTTATGCGCGATCAATTTCAGAGTATCCTGCAAAAACGCAACAAGCTGCAGCAATTATATTAATGATTCAGAACAACTTGAATCCTGACGTTGCACAGCATCCAGAAGAATTAATCACCTACGGTGGAAACGGTGCCGTTTTTCAAAATTGGGCACAGTATCTTGTGGTGGTTCAGTATTTAGCGATCATGACAGAAGAACAAACATTGCATTTGTATTCTGGGCATCCAATGGGTTTATTTCCTTCTTCTAAAAACGCCCCAAGAGTAGTTGTTACCAATGGAATGATGATTCCTAATTACTCAAAACCAAACGATTGGGAGAAATTTAATGCGCTAGGTGTAACGCAATATGGCCAAATGACAGCAGGTTCATTTATGTATATTGGTCCGCAAGGAATTGTACACGGAACTACCATTACCTTAATGAATGCTTTTAGAAAAATATTAAAAAAAGAGGAAAATCCGAATGGTAAAATATTCTTAACTGCAGGTTTA
>Ga0180120_10000422_pt1 | contig 21790 bp, 24 predicted proteins | sample CPBDNA_3_FD_129677 | JGI IMG/M metagenome (GOLD analysis project Ga0180120, IMG submission 129677) | Freshwater to marine salinity gradient microbial communities from Chesapeake Bay, USA - CPBay_Spr_31_0.2_DNA (version 2) (version 2) | ecosystem: Environmental > Aquatic > Marine > Coastal ... | reverse complement strand
GCAATTAAAATCATATTCTTATTAATTTTTTGCTAAATATATAATAACTTATAACAATGGGCAATAAACCACGAAACTTCAATCGTTTTCGTTCATGAAAATTCTTTAAAAAGGAGTGTTTTTATCTAAAATATTGAGTAGTAAGCCAGAAAGAGCGTTTACAAGTTATACATATCTTCATAATACTTTGCATATACACCCGAAGTTATATTTTGTAACCAATCTTTGTTTCGAATAGTAAAAGCCTATGAGTTTGAGAAATCAGAGAAATTGTATTTGAACTCAATTGATAAATATACCGCCGAATCTTTTACCCGTTTTCTAAAAATTGAACAGCAGTATAGTGATAATTACTGCGGTCAACTCTTAAAATTACTGAAGATTATTTTGCGTGATGCCGAGAAAAGTGGCTTGGAAGTTCACCCCTATTTCAATTATATTGAGTCTTTTAAACAGAAAAGTTCCGACCGAATTCTTCATATTTTAAATCCACAGGAAATAAAAGCATTAAAGGGATTAAAGCATATCCCAGCAGCATATACAGATAGTTATAATTGGTTATTGATTGGTTTGTGTATCGGGCAGCGAGTCTCAGATCTATTAAAGTTGAGCCCTAGTAATCTTAGAAAAGCACCCACTGGATTGTATATAGATATATTACAACAGAAAACAAAGAAGGCAGTGACTGTTGGAGTGGCAGATCCTCTGGTTATTGAAATATTAAAAAATGAATTTCCAAGAAAAGTATCTCAAGTAGTTTTTAATAAACAAATCAAAGCGCTTTGTAAAATGGCAGGTATTGAAGATTTAGTGTCTGGATTTAAAAACAACCCAAAGACTCGAAGGAAGGAAATTGTAAATGCACCGAAGTATGAGTTTGTGACCTCACATATTATGAGGCGCTCATTTGCATCTAATTATTATGGTAAAATTGAAACACCGCTCCTTATGAATATAACTGGGCATTCTAAAGAAAGTACGTTTCTAACTTATATTGGTACGCATCAAAATAAAGATGCACTAGCAGACTTATTTATGCAGCAAGCGGGAGTTATTTGGTAAGATCTGGATTATTAAAAATTCCATTCGAACTAATGAGCACTAATATTTATTTAACACCAAACCTTCTCTTGTAAAAAGCCATAGAAGTCAATCTATTCCAAGAATGTTCTCTATAGTCCCGAGAAGTAAAAGAAAATAGAAGGATATTTAATTGATCTTTAAACCTCACGAAAATATTTAATACATGTATTTTAAGTTCTTCTTTTTTTGATTTATTTAAGACAGAAATATAATTATATAAATATTTTTTTGAACTATTAGTTTCTTTAAAGTTATTTAGATCCTTTATTTTTAAAAGAAAATTAACACATCCAATAAAATTATTAAATCTTTTATCAACTTTTTGATTATTTGTTTTTGGTAATAAACCATTTGATTTTTTAAATAATAAAAAAACATCATAAACTGTTCTGAGGCAAATCGTTTTAGAATAATACAAATTATCGTTAATTTGCTTTGGCAAAACACTATTTAGTAATTTATTACCAATAGAAGCCACTTTAATATTAGAAAATAGTTGAGCATCTTTATTTATTTTTTCAAAACTTAAAATAGCTGAATAAGGTTTATTTAAAACTTTATTATGAATTTCAACAGCAGCTATTTTAGATGTATTTGTTAAGCGTGGATAATGCCTAAAGAATTTCAAAAATTCTTTATCCGAATAATATTTTTCGTTTTCTAAAATTTCAATAGCTTTTGGATAGTCTTCTTTTGAAAAAATAAAATCAATATCACCAACCATTCTTTCGGCAATATCCTCATAGATTCCTGCTAAAAGATTACCAGTTCCTTTTAAAAAAATAGGGGTAATATTATTCGCTAATAATAGGCTGTTTAGTTCTTGTGCTTGTTGAATGATTTGTGTATTCCTGTCTCTATTTAAGTCGGTTAGGTGTCTCATGTATTCAACCAAATCAGCGGGAAGGTATTTTAAAAAATCAGCTCTTTTAAAATTACAGTAAATCGCAGGAAAGACAAAATGACTGGTACTTACTTTTACAACCGTATCCCAATCTACATCTGTTGTTTTAAGAATGAACTCTATTTCATCTCTATTTTTTTCTTCAAAAGAAATAGTTAGAGACTTGGCAATAAAAAATAGTGTTTCTTTATAATTCATTAAGAAGTTTAAAGTTATTTGGTGGGATCTGGATCTCTATCCATAAAACCTTGTTTTTCAATTTCTTTTAATTGTTTAATAGTAAATTGATCTCGTACAGACTTTGTTTTTGGAAAGATATAATTAGAAATAGTTACAAAGAGTTTTACTCGCTCTGTTTTAGTAAGCTTGTCTTGGTTTATGAGCAGATCATCCAACACTTTTTCATAAAGCATTTCCATCTTTTCTTTGATGGAAGGTCCTTCTTTTTTCGCAGGTCCTCTTTTAGATTTTTTTCCTGCTTTCTTTGCTGAATTTAGATCGAATGGCATGTGTGTTAAAATTAGGTTCTGAACCAAATGTAACCAAAAAAGTTTACTTTTTTAGCAATCAACTGCTAGACTGAATCTTTAGTTGTTATACATTTTGTTATAATATTCTTGATAATCTCCCGAAGTTATATTTTCTAGCCATTCACTATTATCTAAATACCAAGCAACCGTTTTTTCAATTCCTTCTTCAAATTGTAACGATGGCTGCCAGCCTAATTCGTCCTTTAACTTCGAAGAATCAATTGCATAGCGTAAATCGTGGCCAGCCCTATCAGTTACATAGGTAATTAAATTTTCAGAAGTTCCTTCCTCTCTTCCGAGTAAACGATCTACCGTTTTAATCATTACTTTTATCAAGTCGATATTTTTCCATTCATTGAAGCCACCAATATTATAGGTGTCTCCTAATTTTCCTTTATGAAAAATAACATCTATAGCTCTTGCGTGATCGTTTACAAATAACCAATCTCGAACATTTTCCCCTTTTCCATACACAGGTAGCGGTTTATTATTGACAATATTATTGATAAATAAAGGAATTAATTTCTCTGGAAACTGATACGAACCATAATTATTTGAACAATTAGATATCACAGTAGGCAATCCGTACGTATCATGAAAAGCTCTTACAAAATGATCTGAAGATGCTTTAGATGCAGAATAGGGGGAATGCGGGTCGTAAGCAGTGTCTTCAGTAAAAAACCCTTTTTCTCCGAGCGAGCCATACACCTCATCAGTAGATACGTGGTAGAATAATTTATTTGTGAAATCTGCTTTCCAAGACTCTTTAGCAACCTGTAACAAACTAAGAGTTCCCATTACATTGGTCTGTGCAAAAGTAAATGGATCTTCTATAGAACGGTCTACATGAGACTCTGCAGCTAAGTGAATTACTGAGTCTATATTATATTCTCGAAAAACTTCTGTTACTTTCTTTAAATCACAAATATCACACTTTACAAAAGTGTAATTTTCTTTATCTTCTATATCTTTTAAGTTTTCCAGATTCCCAGCATAAGTTAAAGCATCCATATTAACAATATGGTAATTTTTATATTTATTAACCAATAATCTAACTAGATGAGAACCTATAAAACCTGCACCACCGGTTACTAATATATTTTTCATAAACTAATTTTTTATTTTTTCTATACAATCTTTTAAAGAATCTCTCCAGTAAGGAATTTCAATTTTAAAATCTGTTTTTATTTTAGATTTATTCAATACTGAATATTGAGGTCTTTTTGCCAAGGTAGGGTAATCTTTGGTTTGTATCGGTTTCACTTTACAGTTCACGCCGCCTAATTCCATAATCGAAATAGCGAAGTCATACCAAGAAGCTACACCTTCATTAGAATAATGATATAGGTTTTCATTTTTACTGATTTTTAATGCATGCACCCCAGTAAGAATCTCTAAACAGGTTTTAGCTAAATCTCTTGCGTAGGTAGGTGTTCCAATTTGATCAAAAATGACTCCTAAGTTTTCTCTCTCGGAGCCAAGACGCAACATTGTTTTGACAAAATTATTTCTATAAGAAGAATACAACCATGAAGTTCTAATTACAATCGAATCTATATCACTATTTATAACAGCAAGCTCCCCTGCTCTTTTGGTTTCACCATATACACCAATTGGGCTCACTGGGTCTGTTTCTTTATATGGTAAAAAATGATCACCATCAAATACGTAATCAGTAGAAATATGAATCAACTTTCCATTTACTGTTTGTAAAGCGTTAACAATATTTATAACTCCCTTTGAATTCACTTTTTCTGCCATTTCAGCATCCTCCTCTGCTTTATCGACTGCGGTATAAGCCGCACAGTTAATAACTGCGTTGATATTATTAACTATAATAAAAGCTTGTAATACTTCAAAATTAGAGATGTCCAACTCAGGAAGATCCTTAAAAATAAAATCTACCTTTTTATAGTTAGTTGCTAACTCTTTAATTTCTGATCCTAATTGACCGTTCGATCCAGTAATTAATACTCTCATATTTTAGTTTGTAAAAGGAGATTCAAATTCTAAAAAAAAAGGAAGTTTAGCATCTTTTTCAGAAACCATAACTTCACTATCTTCCATACCCCATTGAATGTTTAATTCTTTGTCGTTCCATCGGATACCTGCATCAAACTCTGGAGCATAAGTATTGTCTACTTTATAGGCAAAAGTAGCGCTGTCACTCAAAACCAAAAAACCATGTGCAAAACCTCTTGGCACAAATAATTGCCGTTTATTTTCTCCTGATAATAGCACGGCAACATGCTCTCCATACGTTTTTGAGTTTTTTCTAATATCTACAGCAACGTCAAGAACTTCTCCTTCAATACACCTTACTAATTTGGCTTGCTCAAAAGGCGGTTTTTGAAAATGAAGACCACGAAGTACACCCTTAGATGATTTCGACTCGTTATCTTGTATAAAAGAAGTTATACCAATAACTTCTTCAAACTTCTTTTTATTGTAGGATTCTAAAAAATACCCTCTAGTATCTCCAAATACTGTAGGCTCAATAATAATTACATCAGATATTTTTGTTTCTATAAACTTCATTTTATTGCTTTGCTAATTTTAATAGATATTGCCCGTAACCATTTTTCTTTAATGGCTCTGCTAATTTATTTAACTGCGCTTTATCTATGTATTTCATATTATAGGCTATTTCCTCTAAACATGCCACTTTTAACCCTTGCCTCTTTTCAATAGTTTCTATAAACTGCCCAGCTTCCATTAGAGAGTCATGAGTCCCCGTATCTAACCACGCAAAACCTCTACCTAACAATTCTACCTTTAAGTTTTGTTGTTTTAAGTATTCTTGATTTACGGAGGTAATTTCCAACTCTCCTCTGTGAGATGGTTTTATTTTTTTTGCAATTTGTATAACATCATTTGTATAGAAATATAAACCAACTACTGCATAATTAGATTTTGGATTTTCTGGCTTCTCTTCAATTGAAGTAACTACTCCGCTTTTATCAAACGATGCAACTCCATATCTTTCTGGATCATTTACATAATAGCCAAAAACAGTAGATTTACCTTCTTCTACATTTTTTTTTGCATTTTTTAAAGTTTCCGAAAAACCGTATCCATAAAAAATATTATCTCCAAGTACTAAACACACATCATCAGATCCTATAAATTCATCTCCAATAATAAAAGCTTGTGCTAAACCATCTGGACTGGGTTGTTTTTTATAGGTTAAACTGATACCTATTTCGCTACCATCTCCCAATAATTTCTCAAAATTTGGCAAATCTTCAGGTGTAGAAATAATTAAAATTTCTTTTATACCCGCTAACATCAATACAGATAATGGGTAGTAAATCATCGGCTTGTCATACACCGGTAACAACTGTTTTGATACTCCTTTGGTAATTGGATACAATCGGGTTCCACTTCCTCCTGCTAAGATTATTCCTTTCATAACTCTACTGTTTTTACATTGTTCCAATTAATAGTATCATTTGCTTTATTTATATCAACAAATTCAAAATCTGTAATCCATTTTCTTAATTTTATTTCAGCATTTTTCAATCCCACATAAGACTTAAACTTTCTTTGTATAGATAATTCTTTTATAAGTGGCTGATTAAAATCAAAGTCTCTTGGATGAAAATAAGACATAACATAATCAGAACTCTTTGTTAAGTGTTTTATTACTGGATAAGGCAAAAGGCGAAAATATCCTCCGCCAGAAAAAATAAGAGGGGTGTTAAAAATTGAAGTCGTATTGATTGGCAACTCTTTTAATTGAGCACCTTTATATTTTAATACAGATGGCTGAGCTACACCATACTTTGGCATTCCACCATGCGCTCTACTTGCTGGGAAAACCGATGAATCAATTTCAATTCCCAACTCGTGTAACACCTCAAAAGCCCATAAATTCTCTTCAGTAATGGAAAACCCGGGAGCACGAAACATTTTAATTTTTTTTCCTGAGATGTCTTCTAATGTTTTTATAGAACGATCTACATCTTGAAAAAAACTATTTCTATCTTGATTATACACTAATTGATGAAAATTAGTGTGACTCCCTATTTCATATCCTCTATCGCATATTTCTCTTACAACATTAGGGTATTTTTCGGCAATCCATCCCAAAACAAAAAAACTAGCTTTTGTATTTGTATCCTCTAATATTTTAAAAATTTTCTCCATATTTTGAACAATTCTTGGCTCATATTTTTGCCAGTCCCGTTCAGTTTTGGTTGATTCATTGTTCAATAAATGAAACCATTCTTCTATATCAAATGTTAAAATATTCATCTCTTACAAGTCATCTGAATCAATCCAGGTTAAATGCCAGTTTTTTTCATTTCTTAAAAATGCCATTGAATAATTTTTATTTAAGTTTTTAACAATAAGCCAAAATTTATGTGGGGATTTAATAAACCCATTTTTAACTAAAGAATACCTCTTAGAAAAATGACTACTTGCCATAATCATAATCGCTTCTAACTTATTATCCCTTGCATAAGATTCAATTTCAGAAAAGATACTATCTTCTGCCTTTTTATGATATTTAAGACAGCTTAAATCTAATATTGCTAAGGACGGTACATTTTCTTTTATAATTTCTGACACTATACAAAGACCAATTATTTCATTTGAATCTTTTGCAATAATAATTTTGTAATTTTTCCCAGGAGCTCCTAATCTCCATTTTAAAAATTCTATTTTTTTATTTAAAGCTATTTCTTGTTCAGAAATCCATTTCTGTAAAAACAAATCTAATCCTTCTATATCACTTATTTCTTTAGAGTTATAGATTTGAATATCATATTTATTTTTATATTGAAATAATCCAATTAAATAATTATAAGAAACCAGACATAAGTCGATTATTGGGTATAAAAAATTAATTTTTTTCTTTTTCAAAAGGCTTTTACTACTTAAAAATTTAATGTACAATGGTAAGGCAAATAATTTCTCCCAACCAACTTTAATATGCCCTGGTATTACTTCTGGTCTTATCGGATAACCAATTGTAAATTCTAATTCTTCATCTTTCATCGAGTCTGTAGAATAGACGCCCATTTTTGTAAAGACTCCTTTCCCACGAGCTTCTATACCTGTCATGACATCACAAACCATACCTACCTTTATCATTTTACCATCAATCATATACTCATAGGGTAAGGCAGCATAATATCCAATCATCTTCTCCTTTAAATATGCTCCATATTCATATGAGGTTGGAGTAGATGGAAAGGAATGGAATTTCCATAAATAGTGATTTTTTTTTTCAACTGAAGTACCATTATTTTCAGGAAAACATTCCTTAAACAAAGCACGTTGTTGGTTAATATCATTTTCTTTTTTAAAAACAGATAACTCCATATTGCTAAAATATACCTCCATTTAAATCAATAGAAGAACCATTTAAATAATTATTTTTTCTAACAAATTCTACACATTTGAACACATCCTCTTTTTGGCAAAATTCTCCACTTGGGATTCCTGCTTTTATAGCTACTTTATATTTTTCAGGAACTTGCTTAATCATTCCCAATTCTGAATAACCTAAATTTATATTATTAATGGTAATACCTTTCGAAGCATTTTCAATAGAAATACTTTTGGACATACCCCATAGTGCTGATTTAGAGGCTGCATAAGCACTTATGCCAGGAGTTGCTTTTTGAGCAACAACTGATGAAAAATTAATAATTCTACCAAAATTATCCTCTCTCATTAAAGGAAGGATTGTTCTTATTACGTTATAAGTCCCAATTAGGTTTACATCGATAACATTCTTCCAAAGTTCAACATCTGCTTTATGTGCAAAAGCATTATAAGTTATGCCAGCACAATTTATCAGTACTATATCTTTTAACAAACTTATTGATTTTATCCAATTTTCAACTTCATCATATTTTACTATATCTACTTTATTATAGTGTCCATTATGTTTGGTAGTTTCTGGAACACTTTTATTATAAGTTCCATAAACTTCTTCTCCTAATTCTGTGTATGCATCAAATAAAAACTTACCTACTCCGCTTGATGCTCCTGTTATTATTATCATCTTTTTTAGTTTTAATTACCCCCATTTAATTATTGATGCTCCATAAGTCCATCCGCTACCCACAGCTGCAAATAAAATAGTATCTCTCTTTTTTAATTTTTTACTTTTATTTAACTCATCTAGTAAAATAGGGATTGTACCTGCTGATGTATTTGCATACTTATCCATATTAGTCATCAATTTATTAAATGGTAAACCAATAATTTCCGCTGTCTTATGTAAAATTCTAATACTTGGTTGATGTGGAATCATAATATCAATATCATCAATTACTAAACCAGTATCCTCCAAGACCTGATTAATAGCTTTTGGTAATGCTTTTGTAGCTGAATTAAAAACAGCCCTTCCATTCATCTGAAAATACTGTTCATTCATATTTTCTTTAGTCAAAGGAATTTCTGATCCTCCTCCTGGAATTGTAAAACCAAGCATTTCATTAGATGTATCAGTATACAACCTGTAAGCTAAAAACCCTTCTGTTACATTGGCTGAAGTTAATACAGCAGCTCCTGCACCATCACCAAAAAAAACAGCATCTCTTCTTGTCCAATCCGTAATTTTAGAAAAAGTATCAGCTCCAATCACTAATACATTATTATAAACTCCAGACGAAATATACTGAGAAGCTACAGACATCCCAAACAAAAAACCACTGCAAACAGCATTTAAATCAAAGGCAGCTGCATTATATGCATTTAGTTTATGGTGAACAAATGCAGCAGTAGAAGGAGCTTTTCTATCTGGCGTAGCTGTTGCTACAATAATCAGGTCGATATCTTCATTTTTTAATCCTGCATCATCTATAGCTCTTTGTCCTGCAATTGTCGCTAAATCACTAGTAGCTACATTATCTTCTACAATACGCCTTTCCAAAATACCAACATTTTCAAAAATCCATTTTGAATTTGTAGAAATCTTAGTCTCTAAATATTGATTTGTAACTATTTTTTCAGGCAAATAAGATCCTGTTCCTATTATTTTTACATTTCTTACTAGTTGCTTCATAAGGTTGATATTAAATTAGCGTATTTATTGGCAATAATTTTCCAAGTATATTTATTTTTTGATATTGCAAACATTTCTTTTTTTAATTCAGATCGTTTACCTTCTGAAAGGTTCGTTATTAAAAGTTTTAAATTGTTAATGTTATTAAAATAAAATGATTTATGTTGTGTTGTTTCCCTGTTAGTTATAACATCAAAACAGATTACAGGAATATTATAACTCATAGCTTCAACTAATGATGGAGCTGTGCCGCATTGTGAGTGACTATGTATATATAATTCAGTATTACTCCTTAAAACATCTAACTCGTATTTATCATATATAGCATGTACAAGAAATATATTATTTAAGCCTTGGTATTTACTCCATAATTCTTGCCCATATTTTGATATATTCCAATTAGAAATTATAACTAAATTTTTGTCAGGTAAACCCTTAAATGCATCTATTAAAAGGTGTAAGTTGTTGTCTACTTGAGCACGAGCCACACAAAGTGAATACGGGTTTGATAAAAATAGATGTTTTTTTATTAATTTAGAAGAGATATTTTCAATATTAATATGATTTCCACCATATTCGATTACTTTAGTTTTAATTCCAAATGCACGAAATAAACTTTCTTTTAATGGTAAATTATCTGCAATATTTTCATTAGAATTTTGTCCTGCTATTTTGTGATTTAAATAAGCATATTTCCTTTGAAAAAAAGAAAGTTTTTCTCTTTCCCACTCATTTAACCCACCGTGATTTGTAATTATTTTTTTTTTAAAAAATTTATTTAACGGCAATATAAAACCTGCTGCAGGGCCTAAAACTAACAAAACGTCTGAGGTAAACCATGCATGAAAGGTGGATATTATGTCATAAAAAATACTTTGGATCCCATTAGCCTTAAATGGTAAAAAAATTAATTTTGAATTATTATAAGATTTAATTCGGTCTTTCTTTTTGTAAATCGAACTACAGTATACGGTAAAATCAAAATCAGCTTCTAATTCTTTAGTTAGATACTCTGCTAAGGTTTCAAATCCGCCATATCTGGCAGGAATACCATTAGTGCCAATAATAGCAACTTTCTTATTCTTAGTTTTCATCTATATAACCTTCATAGTATTTGTTTATATATTCTTTTAAAGAAACCTTCCAATCACGCATTTTGTTGACTCCTCTTAAATCTAATTTTTTTGTTAACAATCTTTCTGATGGAGGTCTCTCTGCATAATAAACATCTTTGAAGTAATCTGAACTAACTGAAGTGATTTTAATTTCAGCATCTTTCCCAAGAATACTTACTAATTCCTCTGCCACTTCAAATCTGCTCGTTTGCCCTCCACAAACACAATTGTAAAGCCCCCAGTACTCTTTTTTAATCAATTCTTTTACTGTTTTAGCAAAATCGTGGGTGTATGTAGGGGTACCGTCTTTATCGTTCACAATAAAAAGCTCACTATTCCCATCTTTAATTTGTTTCATTAATTTCTGGATAAACTTCTTGTCCTTTTTAGGTCCAGCCCCCATCATCCAACCAGCTCTACAAACAATAAATTTATCTGCATTTTCACAGACATACTTTTCTGCCATATATTTTGATCTCGCATAAACTCCCAATGGATTAGGCATATCCCAATCATCGTATAAATCTTGTTTACCATCGAAAATCCCAGCTGTACTTACATATAGAAGAGGAATATTAAGCTTGTTGGCAATGCGGACAGCATTCTCGACAGATAGCGTATTTGTAGTATAGGTATCATCCTTATTTTCTTCACAGTACTCAAGGCTAGTATACGCCCCTAGGTGAAAAAGGTAATCAGGATTAAAGTCATTAACATCCTTTTCGTAAGCGTCAAAATCTCTAAAATCTAAAAATGATAACCAATCTTCATTAACATCTTTATCAGTACATTTTAATTTGTAATCATTTTTAAATTGACTGTAGAAACCCTCTCCTAACATTCCACCACAACCAGCAATATAAATTTTTTTCTTCATGATTTTCTTGTATTTATTACTTCTTTATATATATTAATTAACTCTTTATAGTGATTTATAGGATTAAAATAATTTTCGGCAAAATCCCGAGCATTTTTTGACAATATTTTATATTCATCTTTCGATATAGAATTTGCGTGTAAAAGTATTTCTTTAAGTTCAGCTTCATTTCCATGATTAAATAAATAACCTGTTTTATCATGTTTCAATATCTCAGGTATTCCTCCAATTTTAGAGCCTACTACAGGCTTCCCATAGGCATAGGACTCAATAATTGACAACGGATTGTTCTCATACCATTCCGATGGAACAATAATAAAACTTGCATTCTTTACAATATCCCATAATTCCGCTCCTTTTTTAAACCCTAAAAATTCAATATTCTGATTTTGGTTAGTATTTTTTCTCTTAAGCAGCGGACCATCACCAATGATTTTCAAATTAACATTCGCTTTTTCTGCTGCATTTATTAAGGTATGAACACCTTTTTCTCTCGATAACCTACCTAAATAAAGAAAGTACTTCCCTTTTTCATTATTTGGTTTTATATCTTCTAAATTTAATATAAAATTGTGCAAAACTACTGATTTAAATTTAATTCCACTTTGATATTCATTATGTTTATTATAAATAAATCTGCTAACAAAAATATACTTATCAATATACTTATAAGGGCTTTTAATATATTTTCTATAATAAGCATCTAAAGCTAAAACACCACTCTGAGATAAACTTTTACCTGAACACTTATTAGTCAAGCAATTTGTAAAGCGTCCATTTTTACATTTTTCACAAATTTCACCATTGCCATCTAAAAACAAATAAGATGGGCAAATTAATCTATAATCGTGCACAGTGTGAACAATTGGTATCTTATTATCTTTTAAAACTTTTAAAATTGCAGTTGTAAGCCCTCCCATGAATAAATGAACATGAGCTACATCCGGTTTAATCTTTTTTAGGTATTCCTTCAGGCTATCTGAAGCCTTTTTATTATCTATAAAATTTTTTACAGATAACACTTTATTTATAATATTAGATTTTCTATAATCTATAGCTTCAGGGAAAAAAACCTCATTCTCATCACGAATTGACTGCTCTTCTTTTAAACTAAAAAAATAAACCTCGTGACCGTTTTCTTTAAGTAAAGTCGCTGAATCTAAATAAACTCTATGAGCACCACCTTTTAAATAATGTTGATTGTTAATTTGAACTATCTTCATTCTCTTTTTTTATAAAATTTATAATTAAACCAGAAAATCCAAAATATATAATAATAACAGACACTTGATTTAAACTAGATAATGTTAAGTTTTCAAAAAATAAAACCATTGCAATAGAAAAAACATAAAACTTCAATGACTTTAATAAAACCAAATCTTGAAAATTATTAGCTTTAATTAGCTTGTTTATTTTTCTTAGTGGGTGAAAATAAAATAAGAGCAAAACTATTACACCAATAATTCCTGTTTCAGCTAGAGGTGAAGACCAATATGTATCTAATAAAAAAGTAGGCAAATCGGGATCTTTCAAATTTTCTTCTTGCAGACCCCAGACTCCAGACAAATTATAATCATGATACAAATCATTATAAGTCATAAGTACTGGGTAACTACCAAAAGTTCCAGGACCAGCCCCAAATGGAAAATGATCAGCAGCTATCCTAGCAGAAGCTAAATAAGTTGCAGTTCTTGCAATTTCAAGAGTATTATCAGATATAACATATATATTTATATAAGTAGTAATTTTATCTTTAATAAACTGATTTGAAGTAGCTATTACAAAAAAAAAGGAAATAACAGCAACGTAGATAACTTTTTTTATGTATTTATTTATGTCCTTACTAGAGAAATAGTATAACAATATAATCAAAGACATGAATATAGATTTTAAGGCTGAAATTAAAAGTATTGCTAAAAAAGACAATACGATTACATAAATATGTTTATTGGATTTTTTATTGCTATATACTACTAAAGAAATTATTATGTTTACATTAAAAAGAGTAGCTGCAAATCCAAAATCTTTTGTTATTGTATATGGAGCTCCATACAAATTGGTTCTCCCAAGAATAAAATTTATGAATACAGATATTGAAATTAAAAAGATTATTATTTGAATCTGTTTAAAAAGTTTTATTAACTTTTTTTTTGTGATATTAATGTTGTAAAATACGATATAAGTAAAAAATGGTAATAGGATTATCAAAAAACCCAAAAAAGATAAAAAATAATTTTTAATGTAATTGCTTTTAATTAATGAAACCACGGCAATTAGAGTAATTAAATATAATTTTATAATCACTTTTTTCTCATACTTTATTTCTCCTTTTAACAAAAACGTTATTAGTAATAAAAAATAAAACAAATAATCCATTCCAATAAAATATAACCCTATCAATTTTAATTGAGGAAATACGATAACAGAAGCGAACACAATAATTATTGTGAATTTTATTAGAAAATTATCTAAATTCTTTTGCAACATAAGTATACAACGGTTACTATATTTTTAGTAATGATTTTTTAATTAATTATCAATAATATCAGAAGGTAAATACCTTTTTTTTAAAAGAGTAATATAACCTTATAATACTCATTAAAATATCTGCGAAAACTCTAAGATAAATTAAGTTCCAAAAATTTATTTCACCAAAAGAGTATAAAACTAATACTACTACAAAATAGATAATTGATGTTACTATTAGTGATTGATTGTATTCTTTAAAATGTCCAAACGCGACTAAAGAGCAACTACCTAAAATAAATGTCAAAGCAACAAAGGGCGTCATTATTGCCAAGTATCTTAAAACTGGTGCAAAGATAAGCATTTCATTACCTCCAAAAAGCAGTATTATCTGATCTGAAAAAACAAAAATAACTAACCCCACTAATAAGCCAAAAAAAATAGCTCCTTTAAGTAATTGTATTAATAATTTGCGGTTTTTTGTTCTTGTCAAAGTTGGAAAAACAGCTTGTTGCAGCATTTCAAAAGGAATAACGCCTACCATAATTACTTTAAGACTTAAATCAAATCCGGCTACTTGTTCAAAATGGCAAAATTTCCCAATCAAAAAAATTGTTCCAAAATTAAAAACTAAAGATAGAAATCTTCCTGCAAAAAAAGGAAAAGACTCTTTAAAGAAAAATATTAATTTTGAAAGAGGAACAATTATTAATTTAATCTGATATTTTTTAATTATATAATACAGCCCAGCTACTCCCATTGTTATTGAAGATAAGACTAACATTAGTACATAGTAAACACTATCATCTTTAGAATTCACCAACAAAACTGTCCCTATTATTAAAAAAAGCCTAGAGAAAAACACAATGAAGGTTGCCGGTTTCAAGTTTTCAACCCCTTGATAAAACCATACGGGGAAAAGAACTTCCCCTGCCCCAATAATGATGAATAGAAAAAGCAACTCTCTATATTCACTAAATCCATTTTGTAATGCTAGAAAATAAACAACAATTAAAGAACTGATAAATAAAATGGATTTAATTATAAGTATAGCTGATACTATTTCATTTATCTTGTTCGTTTTTTCTCTATATTCAACTATATATTTAGCAGCATAAATATTAAATCCAAAATTTATAAGCATTAAAAAGTATTGAATTACAGAATCAATCCATGTAAGTATACCGTAACCTTTTTCGCCTATAACCCTTATTAAATAAGCTACTATTAAAAACTTAAAACCAATATTAAAAAACCTCATTAAGGTCAAATATGAAAGATTTTTGATGATAATATTAGAATCTTCACTAAACTTATTTAACAATTTTTTCAATATCGATTGCATCAATTTATTTTAATTTTAAAAGGAGAATGTGCTTCTCTCGAATTCTGAGGAGATAACTCCATATAGTCTCCAAACAAATTAAATAATCATTAATATTCTCAGGTACAAGAAACCATGAATTTTTAAATTTATTAAATTTTGCTTTACAAAGGGTTTCAATAGAATTTATTTCTTTACTAAATTTATACCTGCCATAAAAATTTAAATAAAACTTAACCTTCAGTATTTTATTATTCGATTTTAATATTTTTTTAGTTAACATTAATAACGGAAAAAAATATATTGATATTAACAATGCCCTTTGGGGATAATTATTATGTTTGCTAATAGTATAGAGCTACCAATTTTAATAAATAAGAATTTAACTTTAGACTGAAATGTATTAATACCTATCTTATCTAACGGAAATATCTCTAATGAAATTCCATGATGAATCTTTGAATCTCTGTAATATTTCTCTTCATATATAGTTTCATTAACTCTTAATTTACTATATCCTTTGTAAAATTCAGTATCTGTATCATTATTCTAGAGAAAATACTTTTTATTATTAGTTAATTTTAGTGTTTCTATTAGCTTAATATAATCATCCATTTTAACCCTATATCAACATCATCATCCCAAGGAATGAAGCCTATATGTCTTTGAGCTGTCAGAGTACTGCCACCAAATAAATAAGATTTTTTTTCTCGCATATTTCATGCACGAAAAATAAGCCTTTTAATAGATGAGATTGAATCTTCAAAATATTAATCATAGTCTCCTTCCCAAGCCTACGTATAAAATATTTTGTAATAATGGAGTTTTGAGAATTTGATTAAAAGAAAGCCTATTTTTTTTAATCATTAAACTTCAGTGTTATTGGTTTGTGATTATATCTTTTCTTCAATGGAGGTATTTCTAAATAAGAACTACCATAAAAATCACACAAATATTCATCAACATTATTTAATTGATAAAATTCTTTTTCATTAAAAGGTACTTTAATTTTATTTAAAAAATCATTTCTTTTAAATGTTAGGTTCTTTAAACCATAATAACCTAATAAATCTTTATTATTAGAATTAAATTTGTTCTTTAATAAACTATACAAATATCCATCAGGAAATATAAAACTTATGCATTTAAATATTAATTCGAATATTCTTTTTGCTTTTGATAATGAATAAACTGTCTTATTTGCTGTAAAAAGTAAATTGAAGATTTTAAAAAAATAATAATTAAACTTGTACCTAATTCTAGAATTAGGCACTGGTTTTAGGGGAAAAACATCTAAGAATATTCCTTTATTTATATCTAGACCTTTAATAATCCGTTCTTCAAATATTGTATTTTTGAGTCTTATTTTTGTAAAATAATAAGGGGTATTTGGTTCTGTTTTATAATTTTGGATAAATAGTCCTTTTTCTTCAAATTTTTCTTTTAAACTAATGATTTTTTCAATATCATTTTCCAATACACATAGATCTATATCGTCATCCCAGGGGATAAAACCGTTGTGTCTTCTTGCACCTAACGCAGTGCCACAAGTTAACACATAATCAACACCGCTATCATCAAAGATTTTAGTTGTTTCTTCTAAAATTTCTAATAAAATTCCTTGAAGTTTTACTAATTCACTTTTTGTATAATTATTTTTATTTTCTTTGTCCATATTTCAATTTTGTAGATATAATAAACTCTTAATACTTTAAATAAATTTCAATATAGGTATAGTTGTCAAAAATTGTAACCCTACCTCACCTCATTTCTTTAGAGGTTTTAAATATTTTCATGGCCATTTCTTTATTTTCCAGAATATTCAGATAGAATGGGATGTTTAATAACATTAATATAATTATGGCTCATAATTATTTTCTTTTCCATGAAGAAACAATGTAAATAAACTTAAGAATACTACCTGAATTCCATGCAGATGTTTTAAAAACTCAAAAAATCTACAGCATGCGAAATTATGTGCTCAGTTCCACTAAAAAGTATGCTATCTCCTGAAAAACTGATTGCAATACCTGAATTAATTTGCGAAAATATTATCTGACTAAATGCATATTTATTAATAATATCAAAGTTATTACCCATTAATAATAATTACTCAATATTTAGTATTGAAATATATTTTTTATTATAATGAATTAAAATATTTATCTCCAATCATGAGTCCATTCATTTTTTAATTTCATTTGTTCTTCATAAACTATTATGTCTTCATATGAATCTGACTCGCACCAACCACCTTCCACAAAAACAATATCTACTTCAATATCTCTATTTAATAGATGATTGATCATTGTTGTCATATCTAATTTATCCTGTGTTTCTTTGGAAAAACTGTCAAATACCTCTTTCATTTTATTCCACCCCTTAGCAGTCAATTTTAATAACCCCATATATTGGGCCTCAATTTCTGAGATGCTATCCGCTTTTCCTCCAATGTGAATTAGTTTATCACCAATACTCTTAAAAGTCTCTGCGTCATCTAATGGGTTCTCAAACCTTAATTCCCACAACTCTCTCCATTTAAGATCTGCAGTAATAATTATATCTCCTTTCGCATTAACTAATGATTTTACATGATTTGAATTGTATACAATATCTGAATAAGAAATTATGCTATCATCATTAATTGTAGGTACGCAAAAAAGTGACGCAACCATATTTGTTTCGCTCCACCTTTTATTAGTTACGGTTTTAAAATCACCTTTAATTAATTCTGCTTTATAACCGTTTACAACAGTTATTTTTTCTACCAATGCTTTTTTTAGTGATTTTAATTGCCAATTTAGCAATGTATCATTCGCAAGAATATTTAAACACTTTGGTTTTTCTTTCGTGTGTTCTTTCATTCTAGATCCTCTACCTGCCGCTAAAATTATTGCTCTACTCATATGCTAATAAAAATTTATGTATTAATTGTTTTGTTAAATTTGAGAAACTTAAAGCTCTTTCTGGGTGCCACATGAGTCCAAGTATTCTTAGTCCTTTAAAAGCCTCTATGCTATCATCACTTATGTTTCTAGCCAGAATCGATAAACGTTTATTTAATGTTAACTCTTCTATTTTACAATTATGATAAGAATTAACGGTAATTATTTCGTTTTCAATTCTAATTTTATGATTAGTTGCTCTATGTTCTTTAACAAAAGTCACATTTCCTTTCACTATATTTCCACCCAAATAATGATGAATTAATTGCATACCTCTGCAAATTCCAATAACAGGTAGTTTATTAAAGATCATAAACTCTAGAAGTGCATGCTCTGTCTTGTCTCTTTTTTCAAATAAACCAATATTATCGCCCCCTGAAAGAATTAAAAGATTTATGTTATTTTTCTTGCAATAATTTACGGCCTCTTCTTCAATATTAGGAATAAAAAAATAATTTGCTTCTGGAAAAAGATAATCTATATATTTTGGCCAATCTTGGGCAATAGTATCCCTTGGTTCGTGATAACCTTGAGCATTAGTCATCCTCATTGTGATTCCTATATTATAGTGCATATAATTAAAAATCTATTGGTTCTAACCTCTTTCCTTGACAATCTAATAAACATTTTTGAGAATTTACAACTCTCTCGAACGGTTGTTCTCCGCAGCCAATTGCAGCTGGTAAACCATATTCTGCACATCTAATTGCCATATGAGAATTAGCACCACCATATTTAGTAATTAAACCAGCAATATTTCTAGTAAAAATCCAATCATAGCCCGGATCTGCACCCTCGATACAAACAATTTTACCTTTTAAATCAGGTATATTTTCTAAATGTGGAGTTAACAGAATTATTTCTCCTTCAATTCTTTGATTCCCAATGAAATTTGGAAAGCTTCTTTGCATTGGTACTATATGAACGTCTCTAGTTGACCTTATTAAGTAACTCAGTTTAAATGAAGAAGCTATTTTAAAGTTTTCCTCAGCTTTTACTATTTTCTTTTCAAAATGGGATTTTATATCGTTTGTCATAGGGGATACAAGAATTTCAAGAATTTCATTAATTGTTAACATTGCTACTTGTTCTCTTGTAAGACCTTTTAATTCCCCCCACTTCGCTGATAATTCTAAGATTGAGGATAAGTGTTTCGTAAAAATGAATTTTGCATACTCTCTTCCTTTAATAGATTCTTCTGCATACAGAAAAAGCCTATTTGCATCAACATCTTGCAACTCATTTTCTTTTAATAACTTGTTTATTTGTTCATTTTCTTTTTCTGTTAATTCAAAAGAAGATATTAAATCATGTTCTCTTATTGTTTGTCCATCAAATAAATCTTTTCTATTTAAATAGTTTGGTGATAAAATATCATAACTACTAGGTCTTAAATGTCCATACTTAGATAAATATTCTGATTCCGTCATCTCATTATTAAATACTAAATTAAAATCATGGGTCATTTCTCCCGCCACAGTAACAATACTTCTTCTAAATTCTATTAATCTTTCTTCTGTAATTGCTTTTTTCTTAACAGCTGATCTTAATAGAGACTCTGAAATAAATCCGTGTCTAGCAAGTATCGAAAATGGTAAAGTCCCATATTTAATACATTCATTAACTAGATTATTTATTTGATCTACAACTGAAAATGAGTTTAAAGTAATCTCTGATTTATTTTTAGATTGAATATTTTTTAAATGTTCAATATCTCTTAATGCTGATTTTAATGAGGAATATTCTTCTAATTTTATTGCATCTAAAGTAATTTTTTTTAAAGCATTCTTATAAGATAAGAGTTCTTTACTATTTAATAAACCAGGATATCTTTCTTCAAAATTATCATCAAATGAAAAATCAAAGGCAGTTTGTACTACTTCAAATTCAATTTTATCATGCAAATGCGGGTCTTTATCTAATCTTTCGATGTAAGCATTAACTAATTTCTCTGATACTGTTTCTTCTATACCTTTAGGTAAAAAAGAATTGATACTTGCTCTTACGTCTATATAAACTCTTCCAAAAAGAGAGACCATTAAATCTATATTAGGCATTTCTTTATATCCCATTTTTTCTCTAGAAATTCTCCAAGTACTCTTAGTAATAAGTTTTCTGTATAGAGACCTACTTAATGGATGGGGAACAACTCCTATCATTTCTGCTGGATTCCAATCTGGCATAAAGCCTAATAAAGTTTTTTCTCCAAAAAGATTTGGCCGTTTTTTCATTATTGTGCCTACATAATCTTTAAGAAATAGCATTCTAGAAGAGACTTGCTTATTAACTTTTAAATTCCATTTGGCGATAGTTGTTATTTTTCTAACCTGTAGTAAATAAATATTAAAGCTTTTATCAACTGCAAATTCGATATCTATTGGTGTTTTGGGAAATGTTAATTGTAAACTTCGTACTAAACTTAAAACGATTTTTAAATACTTAGAGTCAAAATCTTTTTCATCTACTCCATTATATATATATATGGTTTTATTGATGGTTGAACCATTAGTAACTGTATCTGTTAGCCCTGTTTTATCATCATAATTTATTACATGATATGGAGAACCGTCATCTAAAACATGAGACATCACAACTCCGCTCATAGCTACATTAACTACCATTGGTTGAATTAAAACTTGATTAGTAATATCATCGTCAAAAGAGGCTATAACTTCATCAACTGCTAGTCTTATAAAATTAATTTCACATGGCACATTCAATAAACTCTCAAATGCACCAGCCATTGACGAATCTTCAGTATCTTCGGCTTTAGTGCTACTTCTTACTGCTAATTTAACATCATAGAATAAAGAAATTATTTTATCTAGTATTGTTTCAGAAGAAATATTCCATTCCTCAACTGTAAAAAAATAAACTCTAGGCACATTATATCCAAGGTTTTCAAGTTCCTTTAATGTTTCTGCTTTTGTTCCTGTTATTTTGTAATTAGTTTCTTTAATATCAAGCATAATTAACTTTTATTTAGTACTTTTTATAATTTTTCTAAGTCCACTCGAAGAAAATCGATGGTCTCTCGAGTTGTAATAAATCTCGATTCCTTTCTCTTCGCAATAATCTCTACCCGTATAGTTCTTTTCCTTGTACTCGTCACCAATAATGCGAACATCCAATTTAAAAGAACGTAAGATGTCTTCCAAATCTTGTTCTGATACATAGGGTACAATTTCATCTACATGCTTAGATCCTTTGAGCTGAATATAACGCTCAATAATCGACTGTGAAGGTCCGTTTTTCTCAGGACGATCAATCGAAGGGTCTAACTGCAGACCTACAATTAAATAATCACACTGACGTTTTGCTTCTTCTAACATCTTTACATGCCCAGCATGCAACAAATCAAAGGTTGAAAAGGTGATTCCTACTTTCATAACTTATTTTTTTTCTCGACTACCATCGCTAGTCTTTATTCAATTTAATTATTCTAAATTTTTACTCGAGTGGTAACCACCCGCTTTCAAATACTGTTCTTTTTGCATCAACTTCACATCCGATTGCATCATG
>Ga0180120_10000421_pt1 | contig 21838 bp, 43 predicted proteins | sample CPBDNA_3_FD_129677 | JGI IMG/M metagenome (GOLD analysis project Ga0180120, IMG submission 129677) | Freshwater to marine salinity gradient microbial communities from Chesapeake Bay, USA - CPBay_Spr_31_0.2_DNA (version 2) (version 2) | ecosystem: Environmental > Aquatic > Marine > Coastal ... | reverse complement strand
CAAAATTAGCTAATGGAACTGATGGACAAATAATTACATGGGATGCAAACGCAGCCCCGACAACAGTTGGACCGGGAAGTGCTGGGGAGGTACTAACCTCTGCTGGTGCTGGTCAGCCTCCTGCCTTTGCCGCTGCTTCTGGTGGAGGAATTACCAGAGCGGAAATGTGGCGTACAACTTCAAACCAAACTGTCAGCGGTGATACAGTCCTAACAAATTGGGAATTGAACGACACTGCTGGCGCAGGAAGTATTAGTGCAGGTATTACTCATTCATCAGGCGTATTTACATTTCCTGAGACTGGCATTTGGAAAATGGACGTAATGCTTTATTCGGACAAGAGTGGCACAACTTCCACATCTAGTTCTGATATCCAAATGACCACGGACAACTCGTCTTATGTAACTATGTCAGCAGCCTACCAATACCCGATTGGCTGGGGCAATATGTACATGACACTAATCTTTGATGTTACGAATACCAGTAACGATAAAGTCCAAATCCGTGGAGGCGGTTCTAGCGTCACATTTGTAGGCAACACAGACATAAGCAGATGTGGTGTTGCATTCATTCGATTAGGGGACACATAGAAATGGCAACAATAACTGGAACAATAACGCAAAACGGTTCAGCGGTTGGGGCTGGCTGGACGCTAGTATACGGTGATTCTGGCTCTGGCATCAAAACAACGGACAGCAGCGGGCAGTTCACATGGGACGATGTAGCCGACAGCTTCAAGGCTGTGCTGGCTTATGTAATTCTTGACAATTCTGGAAACACTGTATGGGGTGGCGTTGGCAATTTGATTGTTGCTGGTGTCGATCATACATTTGAAGTAAAAAATAATTAGAGGACAATATGACAGAAGAAAGCAATATCACTATTACTATGCAAGACGTTGAGGTAGTGCGGCAGATCAATCCTGAGTTCAATAAAGAACTTGTGGTTGCTGCTGTGGCTCGATCTAGAGCAGAACAAGAGTGCTGTGGCGCAGAAGAAGTGTGCTGCCGTACAGAAGAAGGAAAGGAGTAATTATGCCAAAAGGTAAAGGGACCTACGGGACCAAAAAAGGTCGACCCCCTAAGAAGTGATGGAAGATAAAAAGCCGCATGAAGAAGGCAAGGATGTTACTCTTACAGGGCAACAGCTAATAACTCTACTTGTCTTTTTTCCGATTGTAGTTGTGTGGTTGACGCTCGCTGGTCGAATTATCTGGAGTGCTACTAGCAACCCAGAAACACTCGACAATATAGAGCCTCTGCTTCTGGCATTGGCGGTGCTAAGTATACCTGTAAGTGGGGGCTTGGCTGAAATTCTGAAAGCATATGCTTCTGGAGGAAATAAATGAAAATTGTGATAAAGAATCGCCGGTTTCGTCTTCCGAAGTTTCGGCTACCTAAATTACGTACTAATGTCGGCTTCCCTGATATTGATTTCGCAATTCCCAAAGTGGTCACTAAAGTAAGTATTGGTGGCAACTTCAAGAAGATGGCTGGCGTGTCGTTGAGTATCGCTGCACTTGTTGTTGTTGTGGCAATAGCGTTCGCTGCGGTTGGTGTGGAGCAAACTAAACAGTTCCCTATGGCTGCGGAGTATACCGTATCAGCAGGGGATAAGTATGTTGGCATTGGTACAGACATAAAAGGTAGTGATGCCGCTGATACTCAAACGCTCAAGCTAAACATCGGTGGGGCAAGAATATCCGACATTATCATTGACGATTTAGAAGTCGGAGCAACCACAGGAATTACCTACTCACTGTCAATAACAACGGGTGGGGCTTCGGTATGGATTGAGTGCGATGAGGTGCTAATAGATAATCTCACGGCTCCGTCATTGACCATTAGCAACGCAGAAATCTATAACCTGATTGTGCAGAACAACAAGGCTGATGGTAACTCGTTCAGTCCGACGCTGGCGAATGGGATTGTGGACGTAACGCTCAACTCAACTCGTGGAACTGTAAACATCCCAGAAATAAGTGGGTCGGATTATGACCGAATCCACATTGACGCAGCGACTAACGCACAATGCCGTAAGCTGTATATCAAGAATGTAAGTTCTTATGGATTTCCTGTACTGATTGACCATATCAAAGCAGGAACGGTGACGGTAACTAATAGCCAAATTGGTTCAGGTTCTGGCATCGACTCAGCGGACTTCATCATTGCAAATACGGTAAAGATTGGTGGCTCAACTCTAACGGGCAACACTGAAGTACCTGTGAGTGTGAAGTAATGGTTGGAAAACTTAGACCTCAAATCTTCCTAGCCATCCTAGTGCTGGGAGTATTAGCAATCTTTGGTGTGATAAACGAAATGCCAGAGATAAGTACAGGAACAATCGGGGGTATTATTGCTCTCGGTATGAAAATCCTAGAAGCAGAATAGAAAGAATAAGATGATTAAGTACATACTACTATCAGCAAAGTATCTCCCCGGTAAGTATGCGAAGTACGCATATGCAGGGGCGGCTCTTGTAGAAGCACTAAATAGTAATGTAAACGACCCAGATAGGGTTGATGCGTTTGTAGACCACATCGTATCTAAAGCTGCGGACGGTGTGCTAAGTAAGTCAGACCTAATAGGCGCAGTAAACAAATTGAACCTTCCTAAAAAGGGATAACTATGATCACTCAAGAAAGAGACTTAGAGTACGGTGGGTTTGAGCGTCTAGCTGTGTCTTCATCAGCAGTAGGATTAGCATCTATTCCAGCAAACATACCTATTGTCCTAATCCAGATAGACGTAGAGACTAACAACATACGTTTTAGGGCTGACGGTACAGACCCCACAACAACTATAGGTACGGTTTGTAAGGCAGATCAAACCCTGTGGATGGATGGAAGTGCAGAGGAATGGACAAAATTCAAAGCTATTAGGGTAGCTTCTGATGCCGTTTTATCTATTACTTATTGGAAACAACGAGACTAATGGATAACCAGCAGCGAGATCAAGTTCTTCTTGACATTCAAAGCATTGTCGGAGAAATCAAAGGGGTTGTTTCTTCTCATGAGAAACGTCTTCAATTTGTGGAGTCTGCGAAAGTTGGATGGAAATCATTCAGTGCAATACAAGCTGCTTTCATAGCCTCTACCGCTGCTGTACTTACCTTATTTAAAAGTAATTCATAAAGGATCGTAATGGCTATTGAAAGTGTAACTCGGCGAACTGTTAGAAGTCAGGTTGCCCGAACTGTAAATGATCGTATTGTCGAAGGGACAGCCACCGCCGGTGGTGCAGCTACCCTTGATGATACTGCTAATCTTTTACATGACGATGATGCTTTCAATGGGATGGAGATATACATCCATACGGGGCAATCTTCTGGGGACTCACGTCAAGTATCGGATTTCGATGGTACTTCAAATGACCGTATAACAGTCTCCAAAGCTTGGACTGCTACTCCTAATACCACGAGTCAATATGAGATACACAAACGCTTCACTGTAGCGGAGTATAACGAGGCTATTGATTCAGCGATAAGGGCTACCCGTTGGTCACACATGGACATCAAGAAGGATATGTCCTTACTCACTAACTGTGCGCTACTCAATCCTCTATTTGCTAATTTTACTACTGCTAATCAGGCTGATAACTGGACCAATTCAGGCAATAATTTTTCTCAAGCTTTATACAATCTCAACGTAGTTGGAAAACAATCGTATAGATTTTTTGCTGTGGTCCACGGGAACTCGACAGGGATCAAGTTTGAGGTGACAGATGGAACTACCACAGTATCTGATTCACATCATGGTAAGGGCTGGGATTTACTCTATGTTGACTTGGCTGTGGCTGCGGGAGCAACTTCAGTTACTACTCAAATCACAGTGGATGCTGCGTCTTCGATCACTCAAACCCAAGAGACGGGGACGAAACTAAGAGGGTTGAACTCCGCTAAGTTAGTCTTCAATACGGGGCAAATAGCATATGTAGACTCAGTATACGCTCCGATGGGTTTTGTACAATCTCTTTATGAAATGCCAAGTGGAATACATAGCCTCCATAAAGTTGACTATGAAACAAGTTCACCAGCGTATGATGATATCTACATGGCGTGGTCCCATTGTCTAGAACCTGCCGACTGGAGTGGGTACGGTACAGTTCTGGAATTACGCAATTCTAGAGTGACCTTACCTGATAACCGCATGTTGACTCTCCACGGGTTGATGGTTCCTGACGTGCCAACTAGCGACACAGAGACGCTAGACATCAATGTGGAACTTGTACGCTTGTATGCGGCTCAAACGCTTCTCTATCAGGCTGGGGACGCACAGGAGGCATCTAACTTCAAGAGACAGTTCGACGAATTGAATGTCTTATCTCGTGTTGTATACCCATCAAACTCTAGGATCATCACTCCAAACTAATGGGATACATACCTACGAAATCCGTTGTACTCAACGGTAAAGATTATATAGTTGACGGTGGAGTGCAGGTCACTCCTTTAGCTTCTTGGGCTGATCCGCTTCGAGTTGTCGGTAACCCACGCCGTGGTGATCGAGTGAATGCCGCTCAATGGAATCAAGAGAATTTCTCTTCTGGTCTAGGCTATGAGAGTATGATTGCTTCCCCTATTGATGACGCACGACAGCCCGATCCATCATGGTACGGCTTTTATGGCAGTTCATGCGAGACTAGATGGAAGGGGCAGATTACCCTACCGGGATTATCCACTGCCCAAGTCACCGCTACGAGTACTCATTTTCCTCGGCATATAACTACCACAACTAATGGGTCTACTATTGTCCCAACTATTTATGGTGGAGATGAACAGAGTATAGAATCGACTTCGGCTGGGTGGAATAACTTCGTACAGATAAAGGATTTAACTAGCGGTTATACTTCTTTTCAACCACGGTGTGATGTACTACGAAGTGACGGTGGGCAACTATTCCTCGGTGGAGATGCCGCAGGAAATGTACCAGCTAAAGTAGTGTATCGAGCAGCCTCTGGTACAGTAACTGACTTATCTCCTACCAGTGATAACGTCACTGGTGTCCCTCTTTCAGCAGTAAACTTCAAGAATATTATTTACACGATTTGTTGGGTAGCCGGTAGTGACCGGTTGGAACTCAACCAATCAAGTAACGATGGTGCGGCTTTCTCAGAGACTAATGCTGGGCTACGTCTTGGATACTCAACCGGGCAGAACCGACTATACGCACAGCTATTCAAGTACTTAGATGCTAATGGGCAACCAGCGATATACCTCGATACGGATGCAGGACTGTACATCCTCGATCTAGCAAATAATGAGTGGGGACAGATCATCAAGTATGATGAGTTACCTACTGCAACTTTGAATACGGTTACGATGAAACCCCAAGTGTACAACGGGTTCGCTTACCTCCCACGTAATGGATCACTTATGAAGTTTCATTACTCAGGGGACTGGCAAGACATTTCCCCTTTCACCACCGGTCGTGCAGCAATCACTACGGGTAATGAAATCATTACAGCCATGACCACGGGGGGTAGTTGGCTCTTCGTAGCGGTACACCACGGATCAACTTTCTGTTCTATATGGGCATATGACGGAACAGGATTTCATTATATCTGGTCACTTACCGGTACAGGTGTGACTCAAGTAAATGATATTTTGGTATTCAATGGTGATCTCGGTATTTTATATAACGATCTAGGTGGGGATTCCCACGACATGGTGCGAGTTCCTGATGTGCTGTCTAACCCCCTGACTGTATCAGGTAAGACCTTTGCAACTACTGGTAACTTAGTAACTCCGTGGTTCGACGGTGGGATGACAGAAGTTGATTGTAACTGGTTGCAGATGGGTGCAGGGTATAAGGACCTTGACACTGCGTCTAATGATAATGAGAAGATAAAGACTGAGACTGCTCTCGGTTATTCTGATACTTATCAGTCGGGTACAGGTACAGTACTTACGTGGTACTCAGACTCTTCGGTAGTACAGAAATTTGTATCGGGTGCAGGTATGGACTCCCCGGTCATAAGGCAGAAGCACACGCTGACAAGAGGGTCGACTACTACGAAGACTCCAGTGTTGTTTTACCCTGTGGTTTATTTCGATAAGGTGTTTACTAAGTTACATAAGTACACCTTTATTGTTGACGTGAAGAAGACTGCTAATCAGGGGGCATTGTCTCGTAGTGATGAGCAGGATGTGTTGAACTCTCTGGAGAATACCTTCTCTCAGGTCACTCAGAGTACGTTCAAATTCCCCGGTATAGAGATTTATCTCCCAAGTGGAGTCTCTGTAGATCACGTAAGGATCGTAGACATTCAAACGATAGTTGAAGTCGATGGTAATCCAAATGCTGTCTCACCACGGATGGACAGTGGTCGGGTGCAAGTGACCGTGGAAGCTAAGATTTAGTGTGTGAGATTTGTGGAAACAGTACCTACAAACACGCTTGTAAGATCATATGTTCTACTTGTGGGTTCACTCGTGACTGCTCTGATCCTTAGGCTAGTTCGTCCCACTTACCGTTCCCCAGTAACTTACCGATCCCGGCATAGTTCATCAGGTCGACCCAACTATCCTCTAAGGATTCTTCGTTAGGCTCCCCAGCTTTATTCAATAAGTTCTGTATACGTGCCAGCTTATCGAACATGCGAACGACAATGCCGATCTGTCCACTGATTGAAATATTGTTCTTCCCATAGTCGCTGTGCTTACGATCAAATAACTTGACCGCTGAGTGGAACTCTTCCAACATAGCGTGGGTTACTTTATTATCGTACTGTTCCATAATTATTTACCTCGGACATCTTTGAACAGTCGCCCGTTCGCTACCATCACACCCTCCTCGATTAGGTGAGTGTTTACCTCGAATGCACTACGTTCCTTGCTGAACCATATATCACAGAACCCCTGATTCCAATTACGGTAAAGCGATCCCTTCATGTAACCGGGAGGACAGTTCTTCCCCCTGATGTTGCACATGGCAGGGATACTGAACCATGCCTTTTGGTGTCCTGCCTCTTGAGTATTCGTATGGACCTGTAGACGATGATTGTGACCGGACATACCTGAGTTACCTACTGAGGCTAGTTCCTTCTGTGCCGGGTACAGACCATGCTTATCCCCATGCTTGAATATGAAGTCTCCAGTTCTACCAAATTTATGTCGGTAGACTTCACCATAAGGTGAGACATACGTGAGGTTTGGGTTATCAATCCCCAGAATAGTCGGTACATCAATGTCCTCCCCTTCTTCAGTGAGGAGCATAAGCATTTCTGGGGCTTTATCCCGTAAGAAACCGAATAGCCTAGCTTCGTGGTTACCCTCTATCCAGACCTTTGGGATAGCTGGTAAGACTTTTTCCAACTCACGATAGTGACCCGCCACCATGCTACGGTCACGACGGATGGAAGCGATTGCACCCGGCTCTTTAGCGAACTTAGTAGTGAATTGATGTGCATCCCAGTGATCTCCTACGTCTATAACTTTGTCGAATCCTCGACCTTCATCTGTTTCGTACCGGGCGAAGTCGAGCAATAGCCCATTCGCTCGTGGGTCATGGTAAGGAACTTGATGGTCACCAAAGACCAGCACCCGTTCCATCCTCTCGCCACGTTCTAGTCGTTCCTTCTTAGGCAAAAGATTCACCCCAGTCTTTAGCCCAGCAGTAATCGCAGAGCAGTGTCCCATTCATCATCGGGTTGCCACGTACGACAAACTTGTCATCACATACCTCACACACTTCCAACCTTATCTGTTGAGGACTTACTACTTTCACTTCGTTCATGCTTTTCTCCTAAGTGCCAATTTAGAGCAACGCTACTACCGAAGTATTTAGCGCACCCGTGTGGACATTGTACTGTTCTTACCCAGTTCACACTCATACTTCAACCATCTCTCCCCATGAAGTTCCTACTTCTGCTTCGACTAACACTGGGACATCCAGAGTTACTATGTTTTCCATAGCGGGTTTCACCGCTAATATTAGTTCATGCTCTTTACCTTTGTCAACTTGGAACATCAGCGAGTCGTGAACCCACGGTTTCCACTGAACGTCAAACCCTAATTGAGGTAGAACATTTGTTCTAATATCTATCATTGCTAGCTTCATAATATCAGCAGCCGTACCTTGAACTGGCATATTCACACCATCACGTAACGTCTTCTTATTTAGCTTTTGGTAGTATCGATTAGACCCTTTGAGCCATTTTAGATGTCGCTTCCTACCATGTAGAGTCTCGACATATCCCTTCTTCTTTATCTGATCCTCGATGAACTCGTAGTACCCACGGAAGTCCACCCATGTATTACGATATGCGGTGACTAGACGCTTGGCTTCCGCATCATCAATCACTATGTCTTGTGTGCGTAGTAACCTCTTGAGTACCCACGCTGCTGATTTATCATCTGGCTCGTAGCCCAGTCCAAAGTTGATCACCTTAGCAGCACGTCTATCAGTGATATTTGCAGTCTTCATCATCTCTGCGTGAGGGTCACGTCCTTCAAGAAACGCTGGAACCAAGTTGCGATCTCCTGACATATGGGCAAGGACTCGAAATTCGATGGCAGAATAATCCAGTTGGACGAGAAGTTTTCCCTCGTCAGCAATGAGAGATCGCTTGATTCGTTTAGGTGGCGTTTGCAAATTGATGCCCCACGAAGCACCTCCCACATCTTTCCATCCCGATGCCGAGTACCTCCCCGTCTCTGTACCCACCTGATTGAAACTTCCATACGCTCTTGGGAGCATTCGGAGACAGGGCTGGACATAACTAGACTCAAACTTTACTTCCTTCTTATAATCACGAATCTTTAGGGCTAGGTCACTTCCCTCGTCTAGCAAGTGATCCTCATCTGAGGACGTAATACCGAGCAGTGATGTAACCTGTTGCCACGAACCGGGGTTGAACTCCCATTCATTAGCCTTCTTCACGCTAGTGGACTTTGGAGGACCTACCCTTTGGTTAGACTTCTTACTGAAATAAACCGGCTTGACTCTGTCAGGTAGACTTTTAGTAGCTGCTGACTCCGTGTCTTCGTGTAGTATCGAAGCAACTTCAGTCTGAATATCATCGTATAATTCCTTACGTATCTTTTGAGTATCGAATAGCGTCTCATTCAACACTGCTTCATCAAGGTTCATCCCCTCAAGTTGCATGTCAACCGTGATTGAGAGGAGGGGCAGTTCCATATCGTGGTAGATATTCCGCTCGTCCTCGTCGAGTTGCGGGTACATCAGTTGAAACAGTTCATACGTCACTAAGGCATCTGCTGATGCGTATGGGGTAACCTGTTCAGGTGTGGCATCCTGTATACGTGAGACATCACACCGTTTGAGCATCTCAGTAAATGTTTCCATTTCACGGTTTACGTCGGAACACAGAGCCTTCAATCCTATGGACTCTTTACCGAGTAACCGAGCAAGAATCATTGTGTCATGAAGAACCGGTGAGAACACATTGGGCAACAGATTAGATATGATGGAGAGTTCGTAGTTTGCATTGTGGGCAATGAACTCTCTCCCTCTGCAAACTTCGAGGAGTTGCTGTAAGGCGACTCGATTGCTTTCCCTCGCTTTATCATGTCCACCAAAGCTAATGTATGTAGCTTTGTTACGTCCAGTGCTGAGAGAGATGCCAACCAGTTCCGCAAATCTCGGTCGGAGATCGGTCGTTTCAAAGTCGATGGCGATTCGACCGGATGATCCTTGCAGTTCTTGCAGGGTGTTTTCAAACTCTCCCCATGACTGCACTGTGTTGTATTTGACATCTACCTGATCCTTGCTATCCATGCGCCGTTTCCTTCAGACCTACCCATTACTGTCATGCCGATGACTTTTGCGGTGTCAACTATATTTTTCCGAGGGTGCTTTGCGTAACTCTCGAAGTACTTTACCTCGCCGGGTTTTAGAGACCTTAGAAAGTCTCTTGTTGGAGAGGGACAACCAGCATGGTCCGTATGAAGTTTATATTGACGTGCTACCTGTCGTATTCTGCTGACGCTTAACCCTAAATCATCCGCTATCTCTCTGGTAGTCCCCCCTCGTCGTATCCTCCCGACAACTTGTTGATGTCGTAGGTCGTACGTTGGCTGTCTCAAATCAATCCTCGTTTCTTATAGGATTCTGTACGTCGCTCGTGTTCAGCCTGTAGATCACCATACTCCGATTCCAACTCGGAGACACAACCACCTCGCATCGTTCGTACTAACTCATGGTCTTGAGCGCAAGTACCGCAGAACTTATAAGCCACAACCTTCAGTGCTTTACAGTATACACACGAGTGAAGGTGATCATCACAGAAGTCACCACCGCACTTAGCACAAAGCCAGTCGATGTCCCACTGACAACCATCAGCGTGGCACTCAGTGTGAGATGTAGGTAAAAATATCTTAGCCATTGATGATCTTCTCTGCTGAGGTCTTACCCAAACCGGGTAGTTTCATTAGTTGTCGTACTGCTACGCCCTTTGGCACTATACGAAATGGACCATATCTTTGGACTAGGGATTCCGCAGCTTGCATACGTAAACCGGGGTACATAGCCATGACAGCCTGTACTTGTGGGTCAAGCTTCTTCGATACTGTACGGGCTATTATACTCGACTTTGCCTTGAGTGACCGTGTGTACATACCGTAGAGGGCTAGACCTAAATCGGCTTCACGACTGATAGTCATCACACCGATGCCTAGTTCCTGCAACCGGGATAGATAATTCATCACCCCTGAATATGGATACTTATTGACCTTACCGATATGCTCCTCACTCCACGTATGGGAATGTGCATCTGTCTTAGGTGTGAGACGAGTCCCCCCTTTACGAGGGTTCGAGATCACCGCACCTTTACACGTAGCTACGATCTCCCCGACTACGACTACGAACTTATCTCCTTGAAGTTCCAGTAGTCTTGCTTCTTGATCCTGCATATGACCGGAGACTAATGACTGTACGAGATCATCTGCACGTTTCAACTCGACGTACACTCGTGATGTCTTACCATCCCACTCTACATCACCGTGTTTCAGTCGCTTGACTGCAACGGAGACAGCTTTCGGTAGGTACTTTGGTAGTTGTGCCGCCGCAGCCTTAGTGCAGTCCCCTCTGTCATCGATCTCGATCATCCTGATATCCTTTAGAACATCCGTTCTGATTAGTAAAATGGGGTGGTGTACTGACATACACTCACCCCGAATGGCAGGTACGACTTGCACGTACCTTAGACACTTTTGGAGATGCCTTGTGTTCTACGAGAGCAGGGCTAACGACTAAGCCAATACCTGCTAAAAGGAACCTCGCACACTCTACACACCAGATAAATAGAGGGGCTGTGGAGTAACACTTACGTCCGGTGGAGGGAAATCACGCACCCCCAGTCGGAACCCCTTGAAATCTAGATGAAGCTAAATGATTCACCTGAGATTTTTACATGGGATTTCCACATATCAAACACCTTAGTCTCGTCATCAGTACCGGCAAACCTTGTCTCCTCAGGTTGTAGCTTTTCCCCGGTGTACTTCTTAGGTTGCTTCATACCTCTTGCACGTTCCTTCGCACAGGACAAGCGATAGGTTTTCTTAGCTAGCCCAGTAGCTTCCAAGCCGAACGCCGTGTCGAAGTTATGACTCAACTTACGTGGTCCTTCTGGCACTGATCCGTACTCTTCCCAGATAGCCACTAGTTTCTTATCGTGAGCAAGATAGGAAGCCCCCCCAAGTTTACCACCATCATTAGTAATAAGAGGCTTCTGTGCAGCAGTAACAACCAAGTGGGAGGGTAATTGTACAGCAGCCACCTGTAGCACCTCATAGAAGTACTTGCTAATGATCGACCAATCACCGGCATTCCAATCTTCGTTGATGGACACGTCACCGGATCGACCCTTCGATGCTGTTCTAGCTTGCATATCAGCAAGAGAGTAGCCCTTAGATTCAGCGTGTCGTTCCTTCGCCCTATCGTATATGTTCTCTACCATGTCTATGAGTACGCCACCGGGGTTATCAATCAAGTATGGATATACTTGGTTCTTCATACCGTAGGACATCTGCTCACTAGTCGTAGCTGTCATACCGTTCTCACCTAAGACGATCTCGATGTTGGAAGGTAGCCCTCCAAAGAACAGTGAAGCACGTTCCATAGCGTATTCAGTATCAAAGGCAAACCACTTGAGATCAGGAGTACCTAGTGCTAGTTGAATCAAGGCGGTAGTCTTACCGGATTCCGGTCCACCTATGATAAGTATTCGTTCTTTCATCTCGTCGCCTTCTTTACATCGTCGTACATTTGGAACAAGCATGCTCCGTGTAGATAGTCTAACTTGGAATTAGCTTCAAATTCTTCTTTAGATATCCCGGCTAATTCTAATATTTCATTGGGTACGTTAGTGGGTTGACTGACTAATCCATCGTAGGACCAGTAGCCTTTGAGGACTACAGGTTCATCTACTTGAAAAGGTCGGTCGCACTCTGCACAGTACGTATGTTCTGATTGCATGATTTCTCCTCTTGGTGGAGGCGAGGGGAATCGAACCCCTGTACAGCAGATTCCGACTAGCGGTGATATCTACTGGCTAAACCAATCGCCCCCGTAAAGAGTTCCACCCCCGAAACCGGGGATGGAACCCATGATTACTAAGCTGGTGCTACTACTGCACCATCGAACTCTACTGGGTAGTTACACTGGTAGGTGAAGAAGGTTGCCTTTTCTTTGATAGGCTGTCCGTGTTCATCTAACTTGTTACGCCAGTCCCCATCGACTAACTCTCGAACAGTCTTGATGTAGGTTTCACCAGTCTTGAAACTGATGCGATCTACAGTGGCAATCTCGAAAGTGATCTTCTTACCTATAGCATCGTCATGATCTACTGGGTAACCCAATGCCTCGAATTGCCTATCGTAAACCTCAAACCAATATGAGTCTTTACGAGGGTTCGTAGTCTCTCGATCTACTTCATTCCAATTTGCATAAGGGATGAAGACACGCCACTCGTCTTGTGCGCTTTCCATACCAGCCCCATCAAGAAGAGTTACATCCTCTAGACTGAACTGTAGTTGTGATCGTCCTTCGTTGAACGGATCAGCAGCAGCGGTGACATCTGTAATAGTGCCATCGATACGTACGTTTGAACGAGCCTCTTGTGCGCTAGGCGCAGCCTCGTTAGCGGTCGGTCGTTTCAATTTCATCACCTTCCGAGGATTCTTCCTCAACTTCTACGGCAGGATCACCCTGCGGTTCTGGTTCTTCCAGTAGACCCAATTCCGATAACTCTAGAAGAGTTAGTGGCATTGCATCCGTTTCACTAAGTTCCGTGTTCTGTCGCTCCAATTCATCAGCAGCGACCATCATCTCTTCGGTAACCCACTGGACACGGTTCCAGCTAATGGGTTCACCTTCCGCTATATAGTACACCCCACCTTCTCGTTTGTAAACACGACGGTTGACCCATGTTTCAGGATTATCATCGACACGTTCAGAAGAGTTCAGCTTACGCTGAGATTCTAAAATGAACGTCTTCACTATATCTGCCATTTATTCTCCGATCCATTTATACCTGCCACGAGCAGCCCGTTCGATACAACCTTCGGATAATAAATCACCGATGTTATGATCGACCGTACTCTCCTCTATGTTCAGGTAGTCTTTACCGTAGGTTATCGCATCGGACCGAGATATCTCTCCCAGTTCCTTTATGCGTGACCTAATTCCTTTAGAAGAATGTGCCGATGACACACCTGATGGTGTCAATTCCCCTGACCTCTCGTCTATCTCAACGTGGAAGTTTTCAGGGTGCAAGTGTCGGCTACGTTTCTTCAGTGGGACAAATTTGCTTGAGCCTGTTTGCTCAGTGAACTTTTGATATCTCCATATCTGGCTAGCCCATGCCTTGATTGCGAAGGAACCTGCTATTGATTCAAGTCCTTCATCAATATACTCTCCTTCGTGATCTCGTCTCGGTCGATGTTCATGGTGTACTACAACTATAGCTTGGTCAGGTTCACGACTCTCTCTTATACCGGAAAGAGCCTCACCCATCTTCGCATCGTCGCTTACTGATCCATTGAACGCACTGTAGAGACTGTCGATGAAGACTACGTTGTAGCCCTTCGATGCCTCTCTGAGCAATTTTACTCCCGACTTATTAGCCATGTCAAGTCTAGGTGGCAACCAGTAAGACCAATTTTTACGTATGAGGTCCTGCTTATCAGAGAAGAAGTTCCACGGGTACTCAAATCGTTCGGCAATATCATACTCACTACCTTCAGTTGGTACGTAGAGAACCTTGACAGGTTCAGGTGCAACCAACTTGTCATACCAGTTACCCCCGACAGCCAACACGATACTCATTAGTTGAGCGAAGTAAGATTTACCTCCACCCTCAAGACCGAAGAGCATACATAAGTCTTCAGCTTCGATAAGATCATTGAGGTAAATTTGTTTCGGTTCAGCTTTGAGTATGTTTAGCAACCGAGATGCATCACCTGAGTTCTGTGAGACATGGGTCTTGGCTCGCATATGGACAGTACTTGCAGTCGGGGTTACCACCGGTCGTGATCCTGTGGTGTATTGGTGGGGTCGTACCGGTCTTTTCATGCTCACGTCGCTCGATTCTCTTAGCTGCATGTTCTTGCCATGTCGACTCCACTAGTTCATTAGTTGCTGTTACTTTCAATGCTGTCCACATAGGAGCATCACCACGAGCGAACTTCCAGTTTACCACTAGCCAATGTTCACGGTGTCCGTGAAGGTGCATCGTAAGTAGCATGTGAATCCACCACTGTGGATTGTTCCTTCGTAGTACGTCCTCAACAGAGAGTCCCGCAGCCTCATCAGCCTTGTTCAAGCTACCGAACCCTGTCTGTTTAGCCTCGAAAGATTGGTCCTCAAACTCACCATCGATGCTCCACCAAAGTTCAAGGTCCTCGTCCCAGATGTTACGCTCGGTGTCACCTAAGATATTGTACTGCCACCCGTAACCATTACCGAAGAGAGCAACTTGTCTATCATCTAGGTCCAGAGGAACATTACCCAACTCAGCTATTGTAGCTTCCATCTTCCGCTTATTGAACACAGCCTTACGCATGCATCCAATGTCAGTTGAGATGTGATCAGCGAGTATTCTAGTACCGGGTTTGAAAGATTGATACTGCTCGTTCAAACGGCGGTTAGCTGCTTTACGAAGCTTCGCTGCCATTTGAACATCTTGTTCGATCTTCAGCCCATTCTCTACATTCGCTCTAAACATCACGAGTACATCCCTCTAGAATTCGTAGGCTTATCGGTGTTTGGTGGGCGTTCAGCCCTCCACCCACATTGTAGACATAGTAAGTAGTGAGATACGAGTATGTCAAATCTCAATTCAACATCTCCCACACACCTCGGACATTTCTTGTTATATATAGTCATATTGTGCAAGCCTTTTTCTTATTTCTACTGCGTCAATCCCGGCAATTCCGCACCATAATTCCGCAGTTTGTGTATAGAACCAATAGTAATCCCGATCAGCAATCGCTTGGAATACTATGGACATAGCTAAAGCTGTTAGGGGTTCTTCTGTCCTAGCAGCTTGGTATATATACTTGCTTACGTTCGCTTGATCAATCTCAATCATGATAAAATGAGATCATGGATAAAGAATACCCGATACTCTCCGATAAGATGCTAGCTTTCCTAGATATTAGGGATGAACATGGTTCAGACGCTGCTGCTGCAAGAGCAATAGCAGTCTCCCCTCTAACGATAACACGGTGGCGTAGGAAGAGCAAACGACATCATGAGGGTACTGAGGTAGCCCCAAGAGAGGCTCGGTTCGTCGAACTGTACGATCAGAAGATGGCGGTCGTTGCGAAGGGGATTGAAGACTTCGATGAAGATTCGTTCCTGCGTAAGACGCTGGCTCCTAAGGCATTGATCAGATATGACGAGATACTTACCCAGAAAATCACGAATGATATGACAGCTAGTGAGAAGCAAGTTATCCGACAAGCTGCATTGGATGTACTAAAAGGAACAGGTGTTCTAAACCCTGACGTTCAACTAACTAACATCGCCGTTATGGTAGAGAAGTTTGCTGAAGAGGGCATTTCGTACGAACCTAGTTGGCAAAAGTAGAACAGGTGTTCTACGCCTCCTTTAGCACGTCACGCATGTGATCTGCAAAGTCCATCGCCTTATCTACACAAACTTCGCATCTACCGCTGTCTGCACAATAGCATCCAGCCTCGAACTCATGACAGAGAACTGACGAAACCCAGCCACGTTCTTCACCTTCATACGATGCATCGTAGTCACACGCATCGAAGTGAATTTCATCCCTAGTCGGGTTCGCTACATCGTGGTGCAGGTTATGGTCCTCAAACTCGCCACAATTATCACATAAATTTTCGTAATCTCTACTCGGCATCGTCTTCTTTATTTCTTTTGCTAAATTACCCACCACAAACCTCACTGGTCTGGTAAAGAATAGTAATTGTAAATATAGTTTGCATAAATAGCACCATCATAAGTCCTATTTTTATATCAATCATTTCTATCTCCTTAGAACATATGTTCTATTCTAGTTCCACATCGTTATAATCTACCCAGACGGACATCTCTACATCCTCGTCGTTACCAAGTAAAGATTCTAAGGTCCACTTGAAAGTAACTACGACTGTGTCATCGTTGACAGCTATCACCTCACCAATAGCATCATCAGGGCAACCATAGTCGGAGAGGTCTGCATAGTTAGCAGGGTCCCCGATCAGTCGCACACTGTCACCGGGTTCGAGATACCAGTGGTTGAGATGAGTCTGAAATGCTGACACTGATTGAACCAGATCGTATAAATCATTCTCGACTGGATCAAACTCGGTGTATACGTCCATCATCCCAACGGTGTTAGCTACCTCATTTAGTAACTCGATTAGATCATCCCTACTACGGGGATTTAGAGTGTAATCGCTACTCATTATTGAATTTCCTTTTCTAGAAGCTGTAATCATAGTATTCACTTCGGTGTCCGATTCCGAGACTTGTGCCATCGTGAATCGAATAGCCAACCTTGACCCATCGACCACCCTTTCTCAGCGAGAATTCTTGGTCATACCCGTTAGGGTCTTGCTCGTAAGTGTAGGTCTGAGAATCGCTCATACCGTTATCGTCGGTACGAGTTACCTTATCACGTTGCCACGTCAATTTCTTACCTGACTTACTTACTGCGACAATCGTACCTGCTGTTCTATCTGTCCAACTCAGTATCGTTGCACCCATGCCCACTTCGGGCGTTGGGTGCTTACTGTCCTGCATTAGATTGTTGAAGAAACTTCCGGTGGTCATGATTTTTACTCTTTCCTAAAATTGTATGTCGATAGTGGCGATCAGTTCTCTGAACTGTGTGTGCTTCTCGGAAATGCAGAGAGAGTGTACTGCACCGGGTTCGATTAGCCTTAGACCCTCAGAGTATGATGTGAAAGCACCTGTCCATTCTTCGGGCTGCTCTCGTAATTCACCACCATCGATCTGTGCTTGCCACTCTAATCGATACCTCTTCGGCACAGTGACTCCATCCCACCCAGTACTGAATCCTGCATGCCTTAGAGCAGTGCTGATGTGACTACGGTAAGTATCTCGTGAGAGACGTGCGCCCTTCGCTGGTGGTGGCTGGACCGTATAGCTTGAGTCATTTTTCATTCTCTTTAGTTCCATTATGATTCCTTCTTAGATGTCTAGGTAAACCCTAGTGATTTTGGTTGGCTGGCATGAACTTGTCAGGGGGTGTGCGTGTGTGTCACCATCGTAGTCATCAGGCAACCCTGTCGTGATGTACGGCGCATCGAGTGATGCATCGTATCCCTTGCAGGTCACGTAGATCAGGAGTCCTATCTCACTAAGCTGGTCGATTGTGTCAGTCATTACTTCACCTCAAATTCTAGGTCGATTGACTGAACAAGGTGGATAAGGTCATGCCACACAATCTGCTCGTATCCATCATCACGGTCTGAGGGGATAATTTCGGCAGGGTCATGTTTGGTAGGTGCAATCCACAGTTTCACCTCACCGTCAGGCTTATCGAGCGATGCAATCATCTCGTTGCCTTGCCTGTCTCGTATCCACGTTTTCATTCCCATTACTTCAACAACTCCATTGTGCCTACGGTGTTCCCGTTGTAGTCCTGTAGAGATCGGATAGTACCCCCGGTCGCTACACTCTTAGCAGCCACTCGAAGTAACCGAGCGATCTCTTCCAATCTTGCCATTGGATCATCCGTTGTATCGAATGCTGATGTCGTGTCGTTTATTCGTAGCGTAAACATATGATTTCCTTCTCGCTAGTGTCGTTCACCCAAGAAGCCCCTGCTAACTGGTAGCAGAGGCTGGTGGGCTGTATGTAGATTGGTGTCTAGCGTATTTCGATTAGAAACCTACGCCATGCGTGGAATTGGCATCTAGGGCAATATAATCTACCTGCAATCGGTAGTCCGTCGCCGTATGTGACGTGTGTCCCACAGTCGTTGCAGAGTCGTACGTTGGTCATGTTTACTTCACCTGTCGTGCTTGGGATGACTGTAGCGCAAGGTTGGCTATGAAGGTATCGATCTTATCCATCGAACTGAAGAATATGGTGACCTCGCCACCCGTAGAATCTATCGAAGTCGTGATGTGATTAGATGGGTCTACTTCTATCTTCAAAGTTGCGAATGAGTGCGATGCTGTCTTCGGCTCGTTGTGGTTAGTTATTGAGGTTTCGTACATGATTTTCTCCGGGTCTAGTTGTGTACCGACAGTGTATAGAAGTGGTACAGGATTGTCAAACAGAACATATGTTCTAAGATAGGGCTATTCGTTCCGAGTCTGCGTAATCGTATAGACCGTCGAGTAACTCGTCAGCCTTTTCGATCTGCTCGTCTACCGACCAATACCGCGTATCCTCCTCGAAGTGGACGAACCAATCACCCTCTATACTGGCGTGAATGAAATCGTCGAAGATTGGATCGGCTACCATCTTCGCTGTGAGATCAGCGATCAACGCTACCGGGGTAAGGTTAGAGTCTAGGGTCTTACCCATGAGATCAAAGTCTCGTCTGTGTATCCAGTTCATGCTAATTCTCCATCGTCAAAGTGACATCTGCACCAGCAATCGTAGTCGCAACCTGCACCGATGCATGAGTGCCTGTTGTGAGTTATCCAACCTCGGTCATCAGCCATTTGAGAAGTCTCGTTTCACTGATGCGCCTGTCGGGAACATGCCATCGTCATCAAGAGTCCTGATAACATCGACAAATGCGTCAGCCTCTTCATCAGTTTCGTAGATCACTCTGACTGTGATTGTTGTAGCCATTATTTCACCTCTAAACATTTCGGGCATGTAACGTCATCAATTTTTGTGGATTCTTCCACAGCCTCTGCTGTAGTTCCATAGACACGAATCCCGCATGGGGTGTACGTGTTGAATATGTAACTCATGTGGATCATTTAGGATACCTTCACTATGATTGAGTTGGCAATGGTAGCTGTTGCGTACCATGAGTGCGGTGCTGGGTAGTGAGGACCTTCCAGCGATACTGTGCCATCGGTCTTACCGGGGAAGAATCCACCGGGCTGGAATACTTCGACCTGATCGCCAGCCTTCACTGCGTCCTTCAGAGCCTTCTTAGTTTTGAAATTAGTTACTGCGTACATAGATTTTTCTCCAGAGCATTTTGTAGGGAACATCCCCACTAGTGATAAGTAGAACAGGTGTTCTACTTACGGCTAGTGAAATTATCCTCGGATTATTTGACACACCTCAGGATCGTGAGCCTGTACACCATCTTTCGTTTCGTCGAAGAGAAAGAACAATCGTGCCAGTGAGTCGATACGATCCAGATCAGCATCGTTGACGGTCTTTCGACCAGTGACCTCGGTCCATAGCTTCGCTAGTGCTGGTGGCTGCACGATGTACTCGTGGTCAGTGCCATAGTTACGCTGTATTTTAGTTTCGATAATCAAGATAAATCCTTTAGAATTTTGCGTATGCGACAAAGTCGCCATTTTCGTCAGTAACTCGGATTACAGAATATTCCTTAGTTACATCTTCGACAGTGTATCCCCAATCGTCTTCGGGATCACTCGATAATGCTGCGGCTATTTCCTCAGCTTTTGACCGAGAATAGTAGGACATATCCATTTATTCGTTCTCCAATCGGATGTACGATCCGACAATAGCAGCTACGTTGCGAGTCTGAAACATAGATAGGTCGAATTGGCTACCTACGATCCAACGATTATTCCCATCAGGGTCGAATGGTCCCAGCGATTCTTTGAATGCTAGAGTACCTCTAGCCCCTATCGTAGCCCCATCAATAGTCAGTTGAATTCTAACTTCTTGGTCGACTAGTTCAGATAACCTTTTATTTAGTTTACGCATGATTTTCCTCTCAGTGGGAAACTTACCCACTAGTGAGAGATAGAACGGATGTTCTACCTCCGGCTAGTAGTTCAGCCTCGATTTGTCGACACAGTGTGTCAAACTTAGGTCCGAAAGTCAAATTCCAGTTTAGCGAAACGAATCAACATCGATGATGTCGGCGATGTATGAACGATCTACTCTGTGTTCGTCCGACATCTCCCACATCCAAGCCTCGAATGCATTAGTGATTGCATCATCCCGTTTGAACTGTTCGAGAGTCATTTCCGCATCCTCTCTGGTGCTGCATGTAGCAAGCACAATCGGGTGAGTTGGGTGCGGGTCAACGACAGTGAACTTGCGTTCTGTCGGTTCCGGCATTGTTGGTTCGATTTCGATGATTTCGTAATTCCAGCCCATGATTTTCCTTCTCGTAACTAGTTGTAGATCGATCTTATGTTCTATCCGCAGTAGGAACACAGTGCCTTCTCTGCCTGAATTGAACGTAATTCCTTCATGAATTCTTCTGGCTTATCCCCAGATACCCCACCGAGTAACCCATCACACTTGTAGCAACCTATTTCGGCAAAATAATACGCACCTTCACCACTAGTAGATTCTCGATAGCCTTCGGCTATAGACGCATCATCCAGTTTGACGAAATTTGAGGGTAGTTTCCTCCAAACTATGCTCGAATGTGATGTCCAACCATCGCCAGTTGGGAACATTCCCGCCATCCAATCGCTAGTTTCCTGCTGACTGAACGTGATCCAGTAGTGAGTCTCGATAGCTTTGGAAGGTGAGCGATGGGGAACACCCGGAATATTTGTGCCATCTCCGTTTTGAGTACGAATTTTGGCGTACCACGGGTGAGATTTTTTCAGTTCAAACAGTGCATCGATGGTTTCACCTTCGATTGTCCCATTTTCAGCGATTTCTTCCACTACGTTCGCAGCATCTAGTGCATGCATCACTTCTTGGTGATCGTGTGAATCGAATATTTGGTATTTCATAATTTTTTCCTTTTCGTCGTATTCAGGGTGAACCATATCACCCCTGTCAAGTAGAACGGATGTTCTAATTTCCAAACTTCTCGAAGTATGGTGAGTAATCGTCTCGGTATCCCATGAATTTACAGATAGGGCAGTCGTGATCTGGGTCCTCATTCGTATCGAGTAACCACTGCTCGTGATCCTCCTGACATCCAATGCACTCAGGGATGAACTCGTGCGACATCTTCATTTCAACTGGACGATCATACGAGTAATCGTAGTTGTGATGTTCTGCGTTTAGATCACATTCATCGTCGGTATGCACTTCCTCAGTGCAGATCAATACTCGTTTGATGCATTCGTCATCGTTCGTAGTGTCATGACCCTCGACCCTGTCGAACATCTGTTCGCATTGTTGGCACTGAAAAAGTCGATATTCCTGATCTGGATCACACTCGGTGCAAACACATTCGGGATATCTCGATTCGTCGTACGGATTAGCTACGTACTCATGACCTTGTCGACTAACTGCACCGTCTCCAGT
>Ga0180120_10000416_pt1 | contig 21909 bp, 6 predicted proteins | sample CPBDNA_3_FD_129677 | JGI IMG/M metagenome (GOLD analysis project Ga0180120, IMG submission 129677) | Freshwater to marine salinity gradient microbial communities from Chesapeake Bay, USA - CPBay_Spr_31_0.2_DNA (version 2) (version 2) | ecosystem: Environmental > Aquatic > Marine > Coastal ... | reverse complement strand
GCCGTGACCGGCGGGTACGTATCAACCGGAATATATTCCGCATCTATCGCTGTTACCGGCGCCATCTCTGATATTTCTACCTTGTATGATGTTTGGTGGAGCGGTTCTGGCATGGATCCCTCAACCCACAATATAGAATTCTTTACAGGTTCAATTTTAACAAAGGCGTTCGGGGCTACTACAGACACTAGAGAACCAGTATATTATATCAATATAACAAATCTTCAAAACAAATATGGGCCAAGGGAAACCGCGCGCTTCAACCTGTACGTTAGAAACAGAGATTGGAATCCCAATATTTACACCAAAGCGCAGAAAACACCAGAACACTTCCCAGTAGTCAGCGCTTCTTATCGCGTGTTTAGAATTCTTGATGCACTAGAAGCAGTAGCACATAACACAGGCAGCGATTTCGCAACAGGTCTGTCTTACGATGTATCAGGCAACTACTTTGATTTCAATATGAAACTTCTTGAGCCCGGCTATGAATATGGATTCAAGTTCTCATTTTACGATGATGAACTGAACTCCTGGCTTGAACAGGATGAGATATTTAAGTTCCGGGTGGTGAATAATGAGTATTAAAGATTTATTTGGTCGTAATTACTTATCCGACAATAACCAGAAAGATTTAACCGCCGATGTTGAATCCTCAACTAACTTAAAAGCAATCAAGGTCAAACAAGATTCTTTCTTGCCGCAAGTGGATTATGAAAATCCGCAGACATTTGCTAGATATGGATCCGCTAATCTATATTACAAGAGTGCTATTGACAGAATTGTAGATTTCTATCCATTTGATGGGTCGGATGCGGACATAAATGAGTTCTACAACCAGTCCTTGGACATTGAAAAATTTATATTCAATAAAAAATATCCACGAACGACCGGATACGTAAACATTTCAGCAGATGGTTGGGGAACCAGTACAAAGATAAATGGCTACGGCATACCCTCTTCGTTAGAATACATCACTTTCAACGGCGGACCCAACGTACTAAATCAAACTCAAGACTTAAAAAATCTGGTCCCCGACCCAACAAATAGTAAATTTCAATATAATAATATCTATGATGACAATTTGTACACCAACAATGGATACCCATCTGATTATGGGGACGGAACAAGACTCTCAAACCTAAGGTCTGACTTTGATACTGGTGTGACAATTGAGTTCTGGGCAATGACCGGCTCTACACCAACGGTAATGAACCCATTGACAGAGCGCCAAGTTATTTTCGACATGTGGAATAATAATCCCACAGCGAGCACGGATCAATCATATGGCCGCATTAGAATAGAACTTGGAGACCAGACCGTCTCCAACACGCCACTCTTCATGGTTACTGTGCAATCTGGAACCTTAAGCGGGACTGTAGAGCAGTTCAATACGTCTTCGATTGGTTCTGGTCTTGATGGTCATACTTTGTCAGACTGGAAGCATTATGCGTTTGTATTGAAAAATATTGATACAGCGACCGCGCCAAAACTTGAAATTAGACTGTATGTCAACGGTGAACTGAACGATACTATGACCGGCATAAGTAATACTGCCCCCGGTGAACTAACATCTAAAAATATGCAAGGCAGAATTGGTGCCCTGCTTACTGCCCCAAGCAAATTAGCTGTCGATGGTGTTTTGCCATCTGCGTATGCTGGTGCTGGTAAGCTGGACGGCTCAATTGATGAGTTCAGGTTTTGGAAAACTGCACGCAGCGCTGAAGAAATTGGCCGCTATTGGTTTGACCAAGTCCGCGGCGGAACAAATCTTGACATCGCTAATACAACACTCGGCATGTACTATAAGTTCAACGAAGGCATCACACAAACGTCAAGTATTGACAGTGTTGTTCTGGACTATGGCGGCCGACTTTGTAACGGAACATGGACAGGGTATTCAGCAAACTCAAGAAATACAGGCTCTGCCATCGTCTCTGCTAGCGCCAGCGAAGCGGAATATCTTGACCCAATCATATACGCAATCCACCCAGAAGTTGTATCACTTAAAGCAGATCTGCGCGCAACTGGCTTATATCACGACGGTCAAAACACTGGCCAATTTTTAAACCTCATTCCTTCATGGGTTGTCGAAGAAGTAGAAGATGACGGAAATAGTGATCTTGAACAATTGGCACACATCATGGGCGCCTATTTTGATAAAATGTACTTGCAAATTCAAGCACTTCCATCGTTTAGACATACTCAATATACGAGCGCCTCACAAGAGCCGCTTCCCTTCGCTCAACATTTACCACAATCACTTGGTCTAATAACACCAGAGATCTTTGTGGATTCAAAAATATTAGAAAAGTTTAAAAATAGAACTGAAACTGAGATTTTTGAAAGCGATCTGAATGAAACAAAGAACCTAATATACCAAAATTTATATAACAACTTAACTACAATATTTAAGTCTAAAGGTACTCTTCGCTCGATTAGGAATGTATTACGTTGCTTCAATATAGATGATAACTTGGTTTATTTTAATGCGTACGCAAACAATCAAACATACGAACTTAACAACAACTTAAAGCAAACGCAAAAGAAGCGGAAGATGTTGAATTTCAATACGTCCTCAAATACAACTGCGGTTATGTACCAGGCGGCAGATCCAACATATGCGGATTCGCTGGGGTATATCTATAACGAAGTGACTGCTGGAGAACCATACAAAGATCAACAACATAAGCACGGCCTTACTTTTGAAACAAGCATCAGATTTCCAAAGTTCTTTAGAACTGCAAACACAATGGATAGAAACTTTTTAAGTTCTTCGCTAGCTGGAATGCAGACTGTATTAACTGGAACCTTTGACGGTACCGGATTAGATCGCGCCGATGACACTTCAGACCTGACTGCCTCTCAAGATGTGGCTAACTTCCAAGTATTCGCAATCCGCGATGAAAATGACTCCAAAAATGTAAGATTCCATCTGTCGTCTTCTTATGAGCCTTATCCGTTTTCTTTCGAGCTTACCTCAAGTACTTTCCTTAACGTGTACGATAACCAGGACTGGAACCTGTCGGTTGCACTGAAGCCGTCAAACTATCCAAATTCAGATCTTGTGTCAGGTTCGACTGATTATACTTATGACGTTATTTTCCGCGGATATAATGGCAATTTAGGTTCAATCGATAATAGTTTTGAAGTTAGCTCCTCGGTGACAAAAGCAGTAGGACAAGATATAATAGGTACTTGGAAGAGAGTCTATGCCGGCGCCCAGAAAACCAACATAACTGGTGCCTTGGTGCACCCGACAGACGTTCAGATTAACAGTGTTAGATACTGGACTCAATATCTTGATGGTGTATCCTTGAGACAACACGCACTAGACGGCGAAAACTTTGGTATTTCTGGTTCGAACCGATCGGTTTCAGCCTTAGACACAGTGAACGTTGCACCATACAATTTCAATACACTTGCGCTAAACTGGTACTTCGGTACGGTTACTGGTTCAGACTCCTCCGGAGAGTTTTATTCTACAGACTTAAGTTCAGGTTCTGCTTTTATTAGGGACAACTTTGGCTGGGCCGGCTCCATTGCCGGATATGTATACCCAGGAAAGGCCCATGGCTTCCCTGCTGATAACGAAAACGTTGTTAAAAATGAACTGGTTAATGAATTTAAGTTTGTTGATCCAGAAATCGTAATCGCATCTGAAATGGTCAATATCTTATCAGAAGATGATGAGCTATTCGGATTATTCGACGAGGTTCCGAACTATACATATGTTATTGAAAAGAGCCTATATGCTGCAGTTACAGAAGAAATTCTAGATTACTTCGCCGGAGTCGTTGATTTTAACAGCATTATTGGAGATCCGGTTCATCGATACCGGTCTGAGTACAAGCCGCTGGAACTTCTTCGTAAAGTTTTCTTCGAGAGATTTAATAACGTCAAGTCAGTGGAAAAGTTTACAGAGTATTTCAGATGGTTTGACGATGCAATCGCAAACATAATCCAACAAGTCGTTCCCGCATCTGCTGATTTTGTAGAAGACATGTATAACACGGTGGAAAGTCATGTACTTGAAAGGAACAAATACCATAGTAAGTTTCCCACACTTGAGTTTAAGTCTCCGGAACCCGAGGGTACCACTCAAGGTGTAGGCGCATTCTTGCTAACGTACATGACCGACCTATATGGTGGTGTTGAAGCATCTCCACGACCAACTAACGTACATAAAAACTACTGGAAAAAGCGCGCACAACCGGGCGCCAAGGGTGTAGGTTCGTATGAGATCTCCTCGGGAGATGCAACCGTCGACGCTCAGAGGAAACAATTTCGCAACATAATGCACAGCAAGCCACAAATAAGTGGTTCTCAGGTTATTTTGTCAAAGGCTGACGGAACACAGTACGAAAGAAACCATCTTCTATTCACACAGTTTGGCGGCCTTGCAGCTTTGAGAACGCCAACGATTAATAGAACAATCAAGGGCGGCGTCAACTTTACTGATAACAAAAATATTCACTACACATATGCATCCTTGTATCCTGCCGGCCCGGTAAACACATCAGGTAGTGTGTTTGTCCCAGAGAATGTTTTATTTGGAGATTTAGATCAAGGTGTTGCCAACATCGACTCCAAAGCACAGTGGGACGAAGAAGGCAATGTTTCTGTAAAAAGAAAAAGGCACTTTGGCGTAGTGCAAGGCCGCGATTACGCCGGCGGATTAGGGTATACCCACACTAAAAACAGCTATGCTTTTCCCTTTAATGTTATAAGCGCCTCAATCTCTGGCGGTATAGACAACCTGATAGCAACTCAGGTGTCCTCAAGTTTAACGATTACTAACTTGCACAATGATGCTTACGGCGACGAGATGGAGATCCCAATGCAGAGCCCCTTCACAAATCAAACAGTTGGAGGCCATCAATCTCGTCACATAAATCTTAATGCCGGCACAGACACCTATAAAAACCGCGGCGAAGCATGGCGAATTCTGCTGGGTAAGTGCTCATATAGAACAGGCGCCATAGGAATGGTTGGTCCCGATTATCCATGGCCAGAAGCAAATGAAGTAGGGGAGACCCCCTATCCAATGACTGCTTCCAACAAGGCAGTGTACTATCGTGACTTTATTGCTAAGCGCCCGGTAAATATAAGAAATATTAAGAGTATGGATACAACTCGTGGCACCACAGTTTTAGGAAACTATGAACAAGAATATCACGTACTTCATACTTTCGGTGCCTGGGAGAACCCAAGAAACTTTATAGTGCAACAGCCAGTGCTACCGGGCCAATTATTTCAGAACAACTCGACTAGCTCAACGCAGACAAGAACAATTTTAGACATCCACAGAACAGAAGAATCACACTTCCAGTTCTTAAGTGAATATAGTATAAGTTACTTAACGGCATCAACCACCAGGACCATCATCGATAACAGATTCTCCACAGTCGGTGGACCTCTCACAGACGGAACAGGCTATAGAGACTTCCGAGGCAACGAATACTCAGTTTATAACTCTATTAACAACCGCTATCTTACAGTGATTAAACCTTCTCAGGGCCCCTCAGGCAGCCTTTCGGAGCCAACAGGTAGTGGTACCGCCGGAATACGTGTATTCGACATCCACGGCAAAGACTACGGCCTTTATTCACACTATGCAAGACACACTGCAAGGTTCGGCCGGGACTCGTTACACGTAACAGGTACAAGCGCCGCCACTAATGGCCCGGGCGCCTCGTACGATCAGTTACCAGGCTTTCATAAAATACACAGAAACAATCTTTGTTTCCCTAAACTTTCATCTGTTACTTTTTCGGCAAACGATGATCCCCTCAATACCACTAACGATATCGCTGCATATTGGTCTGGAAATGCTGATGACACAGTCCTCATTGCTAGTTCATCACAGACAGCACAGACGTTTCTTTCTGGTGCCCGGGCAAATAACGGCTTGTCGTCGGCCGGCTGGATAAGATTTACGCCGACCTCAGAGGCCACCGACAATGTATGGCTTTGGTCAGTTGGGAGATCGAATGGCGGCAATCCTATGTTCTATATGGAAAAAGGAAAAACCGGAAGCCCCGGGGGTACCGGAGATTGTGAACTACAACAGAACGGCGGAACTATTCCAAATGATTCTGGCGATGATCATTTGAAGTTTACCCTAAGCACTCGTTCGACCGCGGCTCCAACATCAACTGGCACTCGGACTAATATTGAATATCGAGCATTCTTACCCGAAAACAGTAATGTAGATATTAATGACGGAGCTTTTCATCATATAGCACTTGTTATAAGTGGCACAAACGGCTCGCTAGCTAATGATTTGTCGGCAAGCTTCTATGTTGATGGGGTAAAATGCTTTACTTGTAAAAATGGTACTTCCGGTGTGACTCAAGGCCACTTTGACCAATATGCAAACAATTATGGTAGTAGTGGCTTCTTTAGTTATAACGGCAATAGTCTAGAGGAATATAACTTTTCAAACACTGCAAATAACCCACTGGCGCTTCCGTCTTCTTTAACCGGCGGCGGCGCCCCTTATCGAGGAGATGAGTTTTTTGTTATTGGTGGTGATGCTTCTAGCATTGCTGGAGTAACAAACCCTTTCACCGGGGCCATGGACCAGCTTTCTTTTTGGACGCGTCCCATAACCGATACCGATGTACAAGAGTTATATGGTTCTGGCAATCCAATCAACTTGCTGGCCTCCACAACCTATAACTACGACCCTAGTGCGTTGCATATGTGGTTACCTCTTGGAGAAGGCACCAACTCGTTAGACTCAGCGCAAGGTGATGTACTCTCGTACACAACAGGCGATCCTGCTTTCAACAGCAGCAGCCACGCTATATGGGATGTAAGCGGCCAACAAAACAATTTCTATGCCATGAACCCGGCACATTCAAAAGCAGATGACGTCATGGTTCATTTTGCTACTGGCGCCGCCTCACATGATGCTGCCGGCGGGTATAACCCAGCCGCTATCTCCGGATATTCTATCACCTCTGGATTCACCGAAGTATCTACATATTCTTCTGAGCCTCTGTTCGACAACTTTAACATCCAACACCAAATACCACGCGATTCTAGGCAATACGCTTGGATTAAAAACTCTGTACACTCAACGGCATCGTGGTGGCACTGTGGCTTTACTCCACCCGACTATTTGATCCGCAGCGGAAGTTCGTATATAGATCCTATCAACTTTGTAAGTGCAAGTGAGGCCGGCAGTGTTTTCTCTGGAGGATCCCGATGGTTCGGATTCGAAGCGAGTGAACCGACTGTCGGTGGTCCGCAATTTATACCGCAAGTAAGCAGATTAAATTTGAATATTTACGAACCGATTAGCACAATCACTTCTTCTAATGGAGATTTTGTTACTCTTGGTTACCCTTCTGGAACTATTTTGGGAGTTGGTTCCGCGGCGTGGCCACCCTCCGGATACGTAAACTCTTCACTCATCGACTCCATGTTCGGCAGTGACGTACCACATGCATTCAACAATCTCATGTTCAAGCGCGGCAATCAATACGGATACCCATCTTGGAAACAGGTGCGCCAGCAAGACAATCCAATTTTAACGAACGAGCACAAGACCAACAAGCTTTCCACAATGTATCTTGGAAACGTGCAGCGCAACTTCGACTTGCCTCCTGTTTCAATGAAAGGTCGACCAGCATACGTTAACTTAGATTTTGTCAACTCTTTATCAACTTCAGCCGGCGGCAGAAAAGAACAATTCCAAAATGTAACTCTTAAAACATCTTACAACAATGAGATGATCGGATTCAACGAGTGGCAACTCGATAACTTTACTAAGTTAAATTACGACAGCGAAGTTACACCGTTTGAGCAGTTGGTTGCGATGAAAGACAGGAACAACATCCAGTTGAACTGGCTCCTGTATTCCGAGAATGTTTTCCCATCAACCCGCAGAGAATTCCTTTCCTCGTCAGTTACACGCGTTGGGTATGACAATCAATTCTGGAGAGACACTCTGGCAAACCGCGTGACTGGCGGTATGGGAGTCCCCAACTCTGTTGGTGTGGTTAGTTACGCTGATTGGCCGCCCGATGGTTCTTTTAACGCTTTACTTGCGAAGACGAGATTCCTAACACAAAGCATCTTTCCGCTCGACGCACCGTTTGATTTTGAAACTAGAACTGGGCCACCAAGAATTATTGGCACTAGTGCTTCTCTCGCTGTCGGGGTCCCCGGCAATATGTTCTACACCGGTTCAAGCCTGATAGGATCAAACTCCGCTGGAGAACTTCAAAACACTTATACATTCTATCACTTTAGTAGGCCGGCATTTGGTGGTACTTACATCGGCGTCGAACAATACGATGCCCTTACAATTCCCTTGTGCATTAGAAACGGCGGCCTGTATTCTCGCAAACACATGCTTAACTCCCCACTGTCCACCAATAGTCCAAGTTCAGTTCAGATGGCCCTTCGTGCTCCGTATCTTGGTAAAACAAACAATGGAGTTGTCCTCACTAAGGACATCATGGCTCAAGGAATCGATACAAACAACATTGCGCTTGGTTTACATAATATAGAAACCGGTTCAGGCGAGGCAAAATGGGAAGCCCCCGAACAAGCCGGCTATTTCACATCATCCAATGGAGTCCTCAGCTTTGTCTCTGCATCTTCTAAGCCTTGGTATAACGATTATGATGATTTCCGACAAGACATCAAGACAATCGCGAAAGGATACGCAGTGGTACCAGAATTTAGAATCTCTGATCAAATGGAAAACTATGCTAAAGTTGGTGTTCTTGGCGGAGAAAACTTCGACACATTCAAGATACCGGGCACTGCACTGAGTAGCTCACAGGATACCTTCTATAAAGACTATTCAAACTCTGACTTCCTTAGGCACTTTGCCGATGTTAAACAAATGTCTGAACTGGATGCTAAAGAGATTAAGTTGACATGCCACGCGGCAATCAAGTTTAACCCGTATAAGGGTTTCTATCCTGCGCAACGTTCACTCGACCTAGTCAGTCAGTTTTCAAAATCATTTGCTGACGGCTTTACCGTAACAACAGTGGGCACTGATGCTAAAACAAAAGCCGATGTAAACGGCGCCACCCAGGGTTCGTTCCTATCGCAATATGGCTATGCTCGCCCGGTGATGCAGCCGTTATTTGCGCCTGGTATCCTGTACAATTCAATTAAATCAGGTATGGCTGTCGACTATCCAATTCTTACCAATGGTTACAAGTTTAGATCCTGTCATATCACTGGCGCCGGCGGCAGCGATAACTACCTTATCTCTGCTGGGGTTTCTAGTACAAACCAGGCATCTGGCTCAAACAACTATCTTAGCGGCGCCTTCTGGGACTTACGGGTACCTTTTGAGGCCATTATGAACCCGCTGAAGAGTATTAATAATGTTACGATCCCCGATTGTGAACCACACCCATCGGTCAGCCTAGGCGCCGTAACCGAACACCCCGCAGCTAGAGTGCCGTTTACCGCTTCACTTAGCACACGCAATCCAGGCACCCTATACACTTTGATGGCCTCAAACTTCTTTGCTGAAGTTGGAAAGTTTTTCTTGAAAGACCAAAACTACACTAAGCTGCAGTCTAATGGCGTCAACTTATCAACATTTAAATTCAAAGAAGGAGAGGTATACGGTGCCCGGTTAAGAATGCGTGCTTCAAACTCTGGAAAAAGAACATATCAATTTGAATCTGGCTCGACAGGCGACAACGAATGGTTCTCCGCTATTGGAGCCCAAGCATTTTATAGAAACTCTGGCTCTTTGGGCAGCGGTTCCGCGCCTGGCTCTTCCGGGTCATTTGAAATTCCACAAGATCCAGCTATGAACCCAGGATTCCAACAAAACTTTACGATGTACAGTCGCACAACTGCGTTTGGTCCACCCGTAGCCGGCCGCGAATTTGGCTCGGATAGCAGAAACAGCAACAACGGTAACACCGATTTGATGGCACTCAGTGCCAGCACAACAGGTACAAAAGATTCCCTTAACGGTTATAACTGGTCATTCACACCTCCGTACTACGACGGTGAATCTTGGGTTGACTTTGTCTTCAGACCTTCGGCCTCGACCGACTACGATTTACAAAAAATATTGCAAGAAACCAAGATACTGCAAAGAAGATATGATCCGGGCCCAGAACTTCCAGGTCACCATAAGTACGATGTAGGCCACAACAGAAGAACCTTGGTTCTAGATAATTCTAGGGCTGGAATTACAACCCGTTCACAAAACTACACTCCTTATGCTGGCGATAACATTAATGATAATGCAATGCAAGTTGATTCTTGTGTGAATTTATACGGTATAGAAAACGTTATCAAACAAAGGACGGACAAATTTGGAAACGTGCTGTCAAATGAAAATGAGGTGGTGGCCCAAAGATGGGTTATCCAGCCGAAATTCGAGACACCAATGCTTAACTTCTCCAATACCGGCCTGCACCCAATTGGCGGCCCTGGTAGTGGCAGTATCGCAGAGACTACGGGCAGTACCCTGACATTGCCACAAAACTTCGGATCTGCCTCAGTACCGCGCGGCATGTGGCACCAGTTTGGTACAATGCCGACTGATCCGGACATGGGGATATTCATGGAAATTGACGACATCCCTAGAAACTGGCTGCAAACTCATTATGAAGTTGTAACGGGTAGCTCCATTTATAACAATTATAACCCGGCGGCCGGCCCCAGCGTATTCAGAGAGATGAAATCTTTCGCGGATCTCATGGGCTTCACAAACGAAAATTCAAGTGTTCGATTGGGCGAGATTTCGAAGAAGCAAGTGATAAAAGAAGCAGTTGTAGCAGTTCCTTATATATTGGAAGGCCTCGCCGCCGGCGAAACACAGCCGGACGTTGCCGGGACAAACGCTCAAGGCCGCAAGAAGTTCATTAACATACCAAGAAAAAGAATCACCGCAGCCATGAAGACTACGGATGGTACAATCGAAGGTGACTCTTTAGACTCTGCTGGTGCTTCTATAAGAAAACTAGTCGACAGAATGGACGAATATGTGTTGCCGCCACAGTTTGACTTCTTAAATAACGACCGCATCTCCCCAATTGTAATGTATATGTTTGAGTTTGAATACGAGTTGGATGCAGATGATCTATCTTATATCTGGCAAAACTTAGCACCGCGCAATTACAAAACAATGCAACTGCAACAAGATTCAACAGCCCACGAGTTAATAAACACTGAGCTTCTAACAGAGAAGAATTTATTGTCTAATCCAAACTTGAGATGGATGGTGTTCAAGGTCAAGCAAAGAAGCCAGGCGCGATACACGGATATGACAGTATCTCAAATTTCCCAAACATCAAGACAGAAAAGCCTTGCTGATGCACGCGAGTTTGATAAGAAAGAATACCCGCTAAATTATAACTGGCCTTACGACTTTGTTTCGATTGTTGAGTCAATCAAGCTAGATGTAGAGATGAAGTTTGACAAATCCTCACCAGCCGATTTAAAAACTCGGACTTCAAAAACAACCGGTAAGCAAAACCAAACCTTGAATAAGAAATTACGCCGCAAAAAGGCGCTTAATTTAAATCAAAAGCAAAAAAAGCGTTAAAAGAGTAATTACAACACATGGCCAAGTTTTTAAATAAAAAAGAAAGAGTTTATGATTTGAAGCTCACGTCTTATGGCGAGTACCTGATGTCAGTCGGTCGCTATAAACCGCATTACTATGCATTCTTCGATGATAATATTACATATGACAACATGTACAATAATATTAGTGAGTCGCAAAACTCTATAAATACAAGAATCAAAGACGAAACATCGTATTTTGAAGGCCTTGTGTTATTTGAGGACATAAATAGCACACAACAGACATTAATAAGCCAGAACCTTGACGACGTAGTAAAGAGTCAAACAGATGACTTCGGCAATGCCATCGGCGCCGATATAATTTTTAAACAAGCCAAGAACTATTATGCTAGCGACGTAACCCCGATCCAATATACTCCCCGAGCCGATATATTTAGGTTTGATCAGGCGATTGGCGATGCTCTGCTAGATAGCAAAGAAACGGATAACGCGCCGGCCTGGAAAGTCGTTGTTTTGAATGGTCGTATTGATAGCTCCACCACAAAGCTAGAAGTCAGTCAAGCAGTAACCAGTTCGATACCTCAAGTAAACATTACGGTTGATTACAAAAAACAAATCAGATCCAGCAAATACCCAACCAGATTGTCAGACCAAGTCCAGAACAACTCGATTAGAGAAACGCAGGATAGTACAACGCCCTTTGCTGATGATAACTTTATTATGCTAACTTCTCAAGATCCAATCATATACGTCGATGAAGTCAATACTGAATTATTGACTGAAAACTTTGACATTGAAATATTTGTAGTAACAGGTTCCAGCTTGGAAAGAAAATATTTTGAAAACAAAGCCCCACAAATAATCGATGGATTAATGGTCAGACCAAACCCGGAAGAGTTTAACCCCGCACAACAATTAAGCAAGACGGCCGTTGAGTATTACTTTGACTTTCGACCAGATGCACAGGCAGATCCAGAAATAGTTTGCAAACAACTACAAATTTACAACAAATCATCTTATTATATTGATCTAGATATTGACTGCGATACTGACGATAGAACAGATGTATATAATGATATTTACGGAAGTGAGGTACAACCAGAAATATGTCTAGATTAGTAAAAGGCGCCGATTTAATTAACCAATTCGGCCGAAACTTGCCAACGCCTGTGATTGATACTATTCGCTTAACGGATCTATCACCGGGCGATCAAATATATGAAGAACTTGAATCGCTGAAGCTTGATTCAGGCGGTTTAGAGCGCACACGCAGCCGAGCTTCGAGCGACTCTTCGACGGTAACTCGTATTGATGTTGAAATTTCTGTATTGATGAACACATGGGATGGCTTTAAAGCAGAAGAATTATCAAAAGAACTGTTTCAAACAATCACGTCCAACGATAGCACGGACAATGAAAGTCTATACATTAACGTATATGTGTCTAAGTCTACTGGTACAACCAACAAATTAAAAAGCTCGCGCTTAAACTTAAAAGGAATACTAACACCACCTGAAAACATGCTGCAGAGCACCTTATTGAACAATGACAACTACTCTGCAACCAACTATCAGACAATGATACATGCACTTTCGTTGATCGGTGAGTCTAATCATTATGTTGTTTCCGTGCCGCTAAGTGATTTTTATGATACAGTTGAGATGACTGCTGTTTTTGATGAAGACAACAATCCGATACTTAGAATGTCTGCGATATCAGTGCCGACCTATATAAAAGATTTTATAGGAATAGAGCATCTAACATATTTTGCAACTATTTCAGTTGGCAATCCGGCTACGATAGGTACTACAGCGACCACTCCAAATATAGCTAGGCTTAGTGCTGCTGCATATGCATTGAACTTCAGCGATGTTTCTTATGAAGACGTTATACGTGATGGCACTATCGCTGTTTATGGAGAGCCGGCCTTTCTTGATGAGCAAGGTATTTATTATCCTAGCGTCCCTCTTCGCGCCTTAAATCTAAAATATTACAAAACGGAAAATTACAATCGCGATGATATATTTAACTCGATTGATTCTTTGTTGGGCGAATATTCTCAATATTTATCCACTGACACTGATTTAAAAAATGCGGTAGAAGGCATTTTGTATATAATGTCTGCATATGGCGACGAATCGGATTTCATAAATCGACTAAATAGAACTGGACAAATATTTGCGGTTACCCAAGATGTAACACGCACTAGCCGGCTGTATGAACGCTATCGTATTCTTGTCAACAACATTGACGCGCGGATTAAAGCCGAGCCAGAAGTTGTAAAAAGGGTTTTAAGAAATTACAAAATTATAGATGCTAGATCGTTTGTTCTTGGTGACTTTGAGGCCATATCGTTTGTTACCGGCTTGATTTCTTCCGATTTTTTATATAATAGAGTTTTCCACACAAACGTGGCCAACTACGTACCGATAGCAAATCAAGAATCAACATATCCCGGCACCGCAGAACTTCCAGTAACTCCTTCGACATACGTAACAGAATTTAACGAAATGTTAAACCAAAGAAAAACACAGTTACAGACCCTACTAGACGCCGGCCGCAGTGCTAGTTTATATGGTGTTGAAGACATAGAAGAAGATAGCGCACAAAGCTATTATGAAGAGGCCGTCGATACTATCACCGATTGGATACACAACACTTGGGCGAGACGGTTTGTTGGTGGTCACGGACCCGACTTCACAACCCTGGAGGAGCCTACCTGGTTCAATCAAGGTGGTTCGAGTGAAACTGATGGTGTAAAAATTATTATACCGTCTGCATACTATGGTATTACCCAAGGCAAAGACAGCGACGGCTGGGCCCCGGAACCGGTCTACAGCCTCTTCGAAGAACTCTTCGATTTCACCGATGGCAGCGCCGCCGGGTGCAGAGAACTCTTTGGTTATACACCGACTGAATATTCACCCGGCGGAAATTATTATATGAAAGTCCCGGACGGCCCAATGGTCAGCTATACGGACGATACCTACTACCAGGTCAACCAATATTTTTATAATGATCTGTTTGCCTCTGCTGCTAGTCACGAGGAATTTCTTGGTATACATAAACTCAGCAGTAATGATAAACAAATAAGAGCGTATGTCCCTAGGAGAAAGTTTCCAGGTGGCGGCTCTTCGACTAATCCAGAAACAGCACCGGACACAGCATATGCGGACACCCACCCAGACGGCGGCGGCGACATTCGCGGCGATGAGACGGATGAAGGCGCCATGGTTGGGTACGGCTACGGACAAAGCGTGAAAGACTCATACTTAGATTACGTTGGTTCCTTTAATCCGATTCGGGTTTTACCAAACTTTGGTACCGCTACAGGTGAAGCCTACTACACTCCTGGGCGCGCGGCCACGGAGATCTACGATCCTTCAAATCGCTTGATAATCTACAGAAGAAAAGAACTAGATACCAAAAGTCAAGTGAAGGCATTCATACAAAGACTGTTTGGCCTAAATGATGATTTGGTACCCATCGCTGATAGCGACACCTCTACTTCGGCAAGAACCACTATCGATTCGTACTTGGGTCAAATGAATTCAGTAGTTGCAAGAGACGTTGCTAGTAAAATTGTCAATTTAGTCAGCGTCATTCCCGCAGCGGCCTTAAACAGTGAAGCTGAAAGGCAAGCCATTGCGGAAGGGTTGACAATCCAAGCATTTGGAGAACTTGATGAAACACTAAACGATTATTTAAACAACGATTTATGTAGAATTATGTTCGGCACGGCCGCCATTCAGGCCGATGCTGGAGTAACCCTCAAAGAAGGCAAGTCGATAGTAAAAACAAAACTCTACAGACGAAGTCCGACTGAAACACCTATGGTTTTTGGAGATTGGGAATTACCGGCAGACTGCAGGGACTCACCCGGCCAAGAGAATCGTTCAGATAGATTTATATATGAATTTGGTAGCGATATCGCCGACAATATCAGACAAACCTTATTGCGACGACGCGCGGCAATCAAAGAAAAAATCGTCGATATGCTCTGGCTGCAGGGTTATTATTCTGGTATTTCCACTGACGTAGGGATTCATTCTGCTCTTGCTGAAACCGATATCGTATTAAAAAAATATGGTTACTTCTTTTTTGATATGGAAAAGTATATCCGCAAACAGTCAGTGATATCACAGATATTAAATGTCGATAGATTGTTGGCGTATATGCCCTTAGCTAAAGAAATGACGAACAATGCAATAAATTTCAGTAAAGTACGTTACATAAATCATAATTTTGGAGCAAACGGAATTCAACTAAGTCTCAAAAAAGATCTTAACAGTACGCAGGCTACGAAAGCAACCAGTTTTGAAAACATGAGATTTAAAACGCCACTAAACTCAGATGGAGTTCCTTATATTTATTCAAAAGTAAATACACTCTCCAACATCACGTTTGATCAGATAACCGAATACACAAATAATAGGTTAACTACGAGTGGAATGAGTTACTCCGAAGCGGGCGTGGCTCTTTCATCGCCCGTGCTGACTGACGTTGACTTCACTGGAGCCACTATCACTACGTATGACCCTGACGCAGAGACAGGCGGCACCACTGCGACATCAACAGGGGCCACAACGGCAGACACCGCCCCTCCTGGCGAAGTAGATATGGCTGCACTATTGTCAGACCCTATATATCAGCCAGTTGATCAACATACCATGATAGTTGCTAGAAACTATGCTTTTCCTGGTTTTAACGACAATACTTTGTACGCCGGCAAAACTTGGCGCGATGATTACCGGTTAATGTGTTTTCATTATCAAATGTTTATGGATGACGATAATGCTTTTGTTAATCCTTTTTTCCAGCCAGCACCTTATTCAAACGATGCGGTTACATTAGAAGTTACGGTCGTTGATAAGTCTCATAAAATAGTTAAGGCTTTATACGATCATTATGTAAAAATATTTGAAGATTTTGAAGAATACTATAACCTGGCAATAGAAGGTTGCGCATATAACAACTACGATTTTAAATTCAATGACTTCTTTACGGAAGAGATGTTAGTAAGATTTCCTGACCCACGCTCTTCTCCGTGGTTTAGAATGGTGGCAATCTACACTTTGTATATAAATATATTTACAAATACATACAAGGGAGACAAGGCAAGAATGGAAGAAAGTGCAAATAGTATAATAGAGTCTATACGCCCAGAGACTGGCACCTTGAGATACCTTTTAGACTTTTTCCAACAAGTCGACGCACTCCGCGAACAACTCAATGACGCCTATGTACGTACATACGAAATAGTCGGCGCCGCAGAGAGAGGAGATATCGGTAGCCAGATGCGCATCTTCACAATACACAAGATTATTTCCGAAGTAGTTATTGACCATATCGGAGATTACACAGAACGCGCAGACACCATGGGGATATTCAGAGACGATTAAAATACATATTGACACTAATTATTCGAACCAAGAGAAAAAAAATGATAACTAAATTAAATCCTATTAGAAATAAACGCCAACCAACATCTGCACGTCGCAATAACTCGCAAATTTTTGTTGATAAAATCGTTGATAAGCGAACTGAACCAACATTGTTTAATATTGAATCCGCCCGCGTGGCACTTATGCTATCAACGGGCCCCTATACAAGTCTAAGTCAAATGCGAACCAGCCGCAGGGACAACAGAAGAAATATAATCGCCGCGGAAACCCTTCATTTAATGAACGTGGGTATCGTTGATATACAAAGAGATTTTTCTTTGCTAGAAGCAGATTCTGATAAAACGGCAATAAAGAACAAAAATATAATGGATAGAAAAGATTTTCAAAATACCATAAATGAAGCGATCGCAACAACAGATAAGTTTATCGCGAAATCGGATCCGTTCTTTCAATTAGATGATGATGTTAACTCGTTGATTAGTTATAAAAAAACAAAATCAGACATTACCGGCGAGGTAGTAATTAACGCAGATGTGTCATATATAACATCAAATATGACCATCTTAAACCAAAGTGGAAAATACTTTGGAAAAAATAAGTATTTTAAGGAGTAGGTAAATGCCAGGACCAGATATAGATCCAGATCTCCCGCCACCAGAGAAGGGAGAAGACTCCCCTTATGGTGAAACAGAGGGCCTGTGTGTTGAATATGAAGACGTTGGAGACTTTACTCTACGTCTTGGCCCTAGTGGCGGCATATACACTGGTCCAGGCGGCTTTGGCGGCCGCGGCGGCTTCGGCGAGACGGTCCCAGAGTCCGGCGATGCAGAGGTGGAAGCAGAATATTCAACTTTTGAAGATTGGCCAATTGATGTAATCGATGAAACAACAGAAATAGCGCGCACCGATACATATATGCTTACTGGGCAAAACGTGTCAGAGCACCTTTCTTCGTTGACTCCTGGCTGTATCGACACAGATCAAATAGAAACTGTTTTTACTACTTTGACAGAGGGGTTTATTAACAACGAATATGGCTGGGAAGATTTTAGTTCAATTCCTGAGTGGGCTAGCGACTTTGACAATTCTATGTCAAACGCAGTTGCAATAATGAGATACAATATGTCCGTCCAATATGTCGATCCGGAAATAGGAATTCAGGGCATCCGCACTGCGCCCATGTACGCACATGCCTCCCCTAACAACGAAATGGGCGACCCGACACTCAATGTGGTGCCGCTAGCTGACGCTGATGCTGATCCGTATGGCAATAGGCTTTACGAAGATCCGTTTGTGTATGCGCCGGCAGAGCACGATGCACTGGAAGCAAAATTTGGCTGCTATGACCCGTCATATGATTCGGACGCATACAGAGGCACGATGCAGCGATTAGAAGATGCTATGACGCCCTTAGTGGATGCTATGCAGACAGGCTACACTGCCCGGGCAAATATAACAAGAACAACTCCTCATTTTAAAGTATCTAATGCAGTGTATGAGAAAATTACAAGCAACGAAGTAGAAGAGATTGAAGAAATAGCAGTCTCGGTGGGCACTACTCGCCAAGCTAGTACGACAACAACAGGGGGTGGATACTGATGAGTGAAGAAACAACTAAGCTCGAACTTATCAGCAATCAGCCGTCGTATACCACACCTACCTCAAAAAAGGTTTCCCTGGTTGATTTAAATTTGTTAGAAGGCACCAGCGATCGATTTAGGCATACCCTAGGCGGAGTATTCTTTAACGACTTTGACGCAAGTGGGAAGTATTTTGTGCCACCGTTATTTTATAAGTTCCTTCCCATGAATAATACAAACCAGTACATATATTCGGTTGTTTCGTATGCCGGCCCGGCAGTTGATGACGCCATTTCCACTTATGTGGCAGGTACAACAACGAGTGACCAAGAAGCAGTCCGCGCACGCGGCTTTGGCGAAGGCAGCGAATATTATCAGCAAACAATTATACCAAGTACACAATTTGTGTGTAGGGTGGAGGGAAATCCCAGTGCTCCATATTTAGCCGATGTACTTAAAGGAAACAAGTATTGGGAAAAAATGTTCACCGGTGGGGCATATGAATATTCTACAGTTGAGTCAATGTATAACAACGCCACCTATGACGATCATTACATAACAACAACATTGCCATATCCCAATATAGAAAAACAGTACTTACAAGATACAGCCGATGAAAAACAATTCATTGCAGCTACATACGATTATAATCATTATTTAAGTGAATACCAAGTATATGCGTCATCGTTAGATAGCGAATTACTGATTCCAAATTACTATGCTCTGACATTGGCTGCATATGCCCCCTTGCACGTTTCACGCACCATGGGCGCCATGGCCGGCCAAGACGAGATACTGAGTCTACTAAATCCAAACATCTTTGACCACTACCGCTTAGGTGGAACACTCAAGTTCGAAGAACTAACAAACTATGTCATTCCAACAGACCCGGTCACAGAACTGACTCCAACATGGCAAGTACCACTAGCGGCATACCTAACGGGTGCTTTGGTACAAAATAGTTCAAAAATTAGTGCGACGGCTTTAGAATATGCTATGCAGCATAATAAAAATATTTTGTTTGGAAGGCCAAATGTGCTGGACGAAGACAATGAGTTAGCAGAACTAGCTGTAGCTTTCCCATATTACAATAAAATTAATTTTCCAACTGCATTTTCTGGTCAATATTCTTCCATTCTCAAAAACAATGAATGTCAGACCTTGTTTTTAAGGTCTCTCAAGGAAATATTCTTAGATCAAGCTGCAGAAACAGTACCAGTCGCAAATAAACAGTTTATGCAAAATGAAATGTTTATGTCTTCTTCTGCTGCTGCTGCCGGCAACATTGAAACAAGCACCACATCAACCAAATCATATAAGACTGTTGACTTGGTTAAGGTGCTGCTGCATATACACGACAATATTGAACCGCAAGAAGAGGACTTTTTTGTTGTCGACTATAACAGCGTGGATACCGATGCGACCTATGATACGAAAGCAGTTTATAGATCATACACGAGTCGTAACTCTATTAGGACCATCAATGATATATTGGCAACATTTGGTAATGTTGAACACGCTACCAAGGTCAACAATATAAACAGCATATTGAACTCCCAAAATGAGTCAATAGACTATGACGTTGACTCATTCAACTATCTGCAGCCCCAAAGCAAGCCAAGTGAAATAGTTGCTTATCGAGTAGAGAAAATAGGAGGCCCGGTCACCGGCGACTCGAATACTCAATCCGCGCTACAAAACTTTTGGATCTTTAATGATGAAAGCTTAAACACTTTAAATCTTATAGATTCGCAAATAAAATATGATACAACCTACACCTATAAGGTATACGCCTATTACGCGATTAAGGGGTTCAAATACCGGTACTCTGACTTACAGATAAGCAGAATAATTGGTCAAGTGTCCAGCGACGGAGCCCCTGGCTCAGTCGAAGCTGCCTCAGGATTGGCTGATGGCCCGGTTGATCAGCCATCGGGATATTGCATTGAATACTATGATCCATTTACCAATGAACGAAGCAAAGATTTGCTAGAGAATATTCCAGAGGTCTACGGTGAAGAATCCTCGATTCCTGTTTCTTCTTTGAGTGACGAATCCCTGCGTACAGCAGTGTCTTCCAAACGCGGCGCGGACGAGCGTGTGTTGCCCCCTTACGTCGCTAATTTTATTGTAACATTGCAGCCATCTCTTAAAATAGTTGAAGTGCCGTTGATGACAAAGTCGTACAAGGTATTAGATAACCCACCGAATGAATTGAATGTTGTTCCGAATTACGTACTGGACAATTCTAATCGACTGCATTTTGATCTTGCTTACCAAACATTTAGCGCTCACTCTTACCCTAGGCCGATCAATAACCTGGACGTAACCGTTGAAGAAGAATTTCTACAAGCAAACGATTTCCTTGCAACAACAATGATCGACAAAGAAACAGTATCCCCGCAAAGAATAGTAGAAGTATACAGACTCAGTACAAAACCGAAAAGTTTTAGAGATTTCTCAGGAAATCTCCTGTCAACACTGTCCTTGGCAATAGAAGCCAGTGATTTTTCTTACACAACAGCCGTATTTAATGATATTGTAAAGTCAAATCAAAAATATTATTATCTTTTTAGAGCGCTCAATGAACAAGGGATTCCCGGTAATGTTGATACAATCTTAGAAGCAGAACTAATAAATGACGGAGGGTATAAATACGCTACTTTTGAAGTCTTATTTGAAGAAGATTTACAAGTTGATGACTTCACAAAATCATCAACACAGTTTAAAAAGATTCTTCAACTAACCCCAAGTTTGGCACAAACAGAAATCAACTCAGATGACGCAGATTTTAGCAAGTCAGCAGAAATAGAATATCCAAATGTTGACATAGGTACCGCTGAAGATTTAATATGGGGCAAGACTTTCAAAATTCGATTAACTTCCAAGAAAACTGGCAAAAAAATCGATTTGAACGTTACTTATACTGATCCTACTAAAAATTAGAAGAAGATTAAAAAACCAAGACTATTTATATAGAGAGGAAATTAAATGGCATTTTTAGATAACTCCGGCGACATCATTTTGGACGCCGTTCTGACCGATACGGGCAGAAGAAGAATGGCGAAAGGTAATTTTAGAATTTCTAAATTTGCTATTGGCGATGACGAGATTGACTATGGGTTATACAATAAAGAACACCCATCGGGTTCCGCATACTACGACCTAGAGATCCTCCAAACACCCGTGCTTGAGGCGTTCACTCAGATGAACGCTAACATTAATTACGGACTAACCTCTTATGCAAGACAGGACTTATTGTATATTCCTACAATCGAGTTAAACCAGAAAACATTCAACTCTCGAATCGTGTTAAAGTCGACGACTAAAAATGTCATTTATCTGGCAGATGACACAAAAACAAACACTGCTGGAGTTGTGACAAGCGCAGCCAT
>Ga0180120_10000414_pt1 | contig 21924 bp, 25 predicted proteins | sample CPBDNA_3_FD_129677 | JGI IMG/M metagenome (GOLD analysis project Ga0180120, IMG submission 129677) | Freshwater to marine salinity gradient microbial communities from Chesapeake Bay, USA - CPBay_Spr_31_0.2_DNA (version 2) (version 2) | ecosystem: Environmental > Aquatic > Marine > Coastal ... | reverse complement strand
TCTGTTCATCTATTGTTTGGAATTTAATCTGTTTCTTGTGATGGAAGTGTCCAATGTGCCATTCATGAAACTTTGTGTCTGACCACAATTCTTTCTTTTCTGATGCCATAAGCAAAGGCAAGTCAGCAATCTTTTCATTGTTTCCATGTGTCAAACCAATCAAGTTCTGACCATACTTGAAATACTTTCTTGGTGTTGCATCATTGTTGATTGTGACATTCTTGTTGTTTCTGAACCATGCTTGTAGTGAATCACCAAGATAGTATGACCGTTCAAAGTCATGATTTCCTTGCACAACCACAACTTCAACATCAGCAACTTGCATCAGCTTTTCGATACCTTCAACAATCAACCTTCTTCCGTTTCTGAATGTCTTCATCCAACGCAAATCTTCATCTTGTGGTGTGTTGTTGCTTGTGGTGTTTTCTTTTCTGTCTGAATTGAAGAAATCATTTCCAACTGGAAACAATATTTTGTCAATGCTGAATGGTTTTGATTTGTGTATTAAGTCATCAATTGCTAAATGAAATCTTTCTGATGCAATCTTTGTGTCATAGTCTTCACCAGTTTCACCATTCCAGCAAAGTTTTCCAAAGTGCAAATCAAAGATGTTTACTTCAAGCAAGTGACTTCCATCTTTGTGTGTTCTTTTTATTGCTTTAGGTGAATGATTGACAAAGTCTTGATGTAGTTCATCAATTATTCTTTTGCGTTTCTCTATGGACTTATTTCGCAAAAGTTGTGCTTTGACTTGGAACAATTCTTCAGTCACCATTCGACCATCAATTTGTGCTGAAACTTCCCATTTGTTTATGTTGTACTTTTCGACAAAGAATTTTGTCAAATCTACTTTGGCAACATCAAGAAGTTGTTCAAGTGTTTTGATCCTTGCACTTGATTTTGAAGTGACATTCAGATTCTTTTTGTCTTGTGAAGTTTCAATTTTATCTGACTGCAACATCAACTTCATAAGATGCAATTGTTCATCTTCTGAAAGTCTTCTGAATTCTTTGATGTATGGTCTTATAAATTCAGACCATCTTGGTCTGTAAGGCTTCATTTACAATGACATGATTTGTTTTCAAAAAATGAAAGACATAACGGTGCAACTGCAACAAGTGTCATTGCAACCACCATCCAGGACAATGGATTTGTTTGCAAATAGTTTGCAATAATTCCAACCAATACACCACTGATTGTTCTTTTTGCTGACCATTTTTTATTCTTATCTTTCAATAAGTCTGGCAATATTGTCAATGCTTCTTTTAAAATTGTGCTTTTCATAGTTTGTTTTTAATATAAGAACATCACTTCTTGTGGCAATGTCATATCACAATCAGCATGAATAAAAGTTTTTGCAATTCCTATTCTTGTAAAACCAGCACTTATCAAACCATTTACAATTTGAAGTCTTTGAAATGATGATTTGCAAGATATATCAATTGCATTTCCACGCAAATGTGAAGAATTTGGTTTTCCATTTACTTCTTGATTTTTAGCTTCTGACCTCCATGAAGATGTGATTTTGAACGGAACATCTGCAATTTCTCTGGCATCATCAATCATCTTTAAAAGTTCTGGATTCATTTTGTTGAAGCAATTGACACCATCACAAGTAAATTCTTCTTTTATAAAATACTTTAAATCAGCCATTCTTAGACAATATTTTTTGTATGTTGTAAACTAACACTGAACACAAGACAAGTATTGTCAGAACACCTTCAATGTCCATAAGTGAAAGTGATATTGCACCCAAGTTGATGGAATTAAAACCAGCTAAATCATTTAGTGTTTCTTTCATTTCGTTTTTTCAAATATACATCTAACAATTGCTTGTTGATTTTTTTCTTTTCTTGATTGCTTTTGCAACCTTTTTTTCTTCCTGCCATTACTTGCAACAATTCCAATTTGCAAGTTTGTTGTTTCCCCTATTTGCACCAGATATTGTCAAACCAGCTTCAGCATATGTTTGTGTGTCTGGATACATATCTGCACCACTATTTGAATTGTATTCTGGAAATGATGAAGTGTTGTTTGTCAAGTATTCAATCAACCGTTCAGTGTAGAATTGTGCATTGCTTCTTTCAATGTCAACCAATCTTAAAACTTCAGCTTGTGAAAGTGCAGTGATGTTGTCCACGTTTCTTGAACCAATAGTTCCGTTCAGAATTTTACCTTGTAAATAAGGATAAAAGTTGACCAGTGTCCATTTCAATGTTGCCATTTGAACATAGTCTTGCAATAATGTTTCATACACACCAGTGATTGTTCCAGCAGTGATGTCAGTTTTTAGTTTGTTGAACAAGTCAGTTCCAAGAATCGGTTGTATCTGTGAATCTTGTGCTTGTATAATTGATGGCAACAAATCTTTTTCATCAACCGATCCATCCAGGTGTGAATACGCTTTGATATAAGTTGCATCAATATAAATTACTTGTGAAGGTAGTGCCATGTTTTTTGTATTTAGTCTTTCATAAATGGTGGATTCACTTTTGCATGGTTTGGCATATCATAAGGTGCAATTGATTCTGTTCCTTTCTGCTTTATGAATGGATTGTTTCCAACTCTTTGTTCATTCTTTAAACCATCACTTGGTAAGAACCGACCACTGACTTGTTTTCTAAAATATATTCTTCTAAGCCAACCATGTCTGCAATAACAACCACCTTTGAATTCAAATATATCATATGTTGATTGTCCTTTTTCAGCAAATGCACCATTGATTCCATCAGATGACAATTCGTTTATGTCTTCAAGTGTCCATTCAAGACCTTGCCTTGACCATGACATCATCTGGTCACAAAACTTTCTTGATTTATTTCCAGCTTTGTTTGGTGTGTTGCTTGTCTTTTGATAAGCATATCTAACTTTGTAAAGACCAACATCAAGTGAAGATTTTGCATCTGCATCAGCCATTGATTTTGTTGGCATTTTGTTTGCAAATTTGTGCAGTTCTTCTTTTGATTTTATTTTGTCTTCAGTCAACAATTGCCATTCATCATCATTGTTTTTTTCTGCAAGAACTTCAAGTTTAGACAAGAAGAATTCTGCTTGGTCATCACTTAAATGTGGTCTTTCATCTTTTTTTTTTGATGACATTGTTTCAAGTAATTGTTCACCACTTGAACTGAAGAAACCTTTTGCAACATCTTCTGGAAGTTGTAAGAATTGAACTAAGAACACAACTGCTTGTTCTGGTGTCAAAATACCTTCTTGAACTTTTGCAACAATATCAATTGCAGAACTAATTTGTGCACCATTGTATGATGCATCAACTTTTTCAACTTCTGTTTCTTCAACCATTCCACCAACTTCATCAGAAATTGTTGCATCTGCATTTGGAATGACATCAACTGCAACTTCTTCATTGATTGTTTCTGCTTCTGTATCTGCAAATTCAGTTTGAAACAAATCAAATGGTTCAAAGAATAACTGAAGATTGATTCCAGATTCAGCCATCAACAATTTTAACGCATCAATTATCACATCTCTGAATGGATTGACAACCGTTTGTTCAAATAGTGCTGATGCAGTCTGAAGTTCTTCAGCATTATTTCCAAGACCACCACCATCAATATTGACACCAAACAATCTTGGTGAAACAACTCTGTTTCCAACCATTATTTTGTTGGTGATTTCTGTTGATAGGAATTGGAATTGCTTGTCTGCATCTGACAATGGAACTGCTTGAATGTCTGGTGTTGTATCTCTGCCATCTGAGAAAGTACAAAGAAATTTTCCAGCATTCCTTGAACCAGAAAGTTCTGCTTCAATTGTTCTTTTTATGTCTTCACGTTTTTCCCTTGCTGGAATACCATTTGCAAAGTTTATGATGAATGATGGTGCAAGACCATTTTCGATTTGTGATAAATGAAATTGTGCAACATTCACATCAAGTTCAACATAATTCCATGCACCGATCCAGTCTGGTTTTGGATAATAGTATGAACCAACTGAATTCATTTTTACACAAAGAACTTGGTTTGGATAAGTTGCTTTTTCATGTGGATTGAATGCACGAAGTTCAGTGTATTTTGCCCTTGAACCAGCAGTCCAATCATGTGAATGATAGTAGGTGTCAACCTGGCCATCTTCATCAACGTGACCACTTCTCATTGTTTCATATGGAAGAACTTCCATTTCAACAATCTGTGTTCTATCAACTGAATATGAAACTGAAATATAAAAACCACCATGAAGTTTCAAATCCATACACATCAATTGTATGTCATTTTTTCCAATCTTGTGGTTTATCAGTTTATTAAATTGAACCCATTCTTCTGGATGTTCTTCTTTGTTGTCTGCATCAATACCACCACCATAAATCCATGCTGAAATTGAATTCACCAATGCGTTCTGTGTTGCAGAATTTTGATACAATCTGATTGTGTGTTGTGGAAACAAATTGTCCAATCCGTACCAAATAAAGTCAGAACCCCTTTTGACAACTTCTTGTGAATCTGTCATTGAGTAACTTGCACCCATTGAACTGAACATATATTCTGTACTTGGTTTAGTCTTTTTAGCCATTGTAAGAAATTGAATTTGGAATGATTAATGGTTCAACACCACTTTGTGAATTTTGGAAATAGTCATTCACAAAATTATCATTGTGGACAAGTGCCATTCCATTTGTCACCATACCAATAATTGATGAATCATTTTTTGTAGTTGCACCAGAATCACCAAAATATACTTCATAGTCAAACAAACCAGTTGTGTCAATATTTATGTGACCACTTCCAACATAGTCATCAAGATACAAACTGAATTGTTTGCTTCTTGGATAATTATCAACATAGTTTGAATTTGACAACAATTCTTGAAAGTATTCTTTTTGTGTTGCTTGTTCAATTAAAACAATATAGTAAGTTGTTCCAGTATAGTCAGTGTTGAAGTTTGGTGTGTATTGTCTTGTCAATGCACTTTGTGACTTAGAATTTGAAATGGTGTTTGCAAATACCCTTGAATATACATCCAAAGAAATCACATTCTCAAAACCATTTGAACTTCTAAGATGGATCATCAGACTTTTTCTTTTTTGGTTTTACTTCTTCAAGGTATTGTGGAAATTCAGCCATCAACCTTTTCATCACTTTTTCATCAACCACTTCATTCAAGTATATCTTTGAACGACCTTGATAAATTACACTTCCGATAAATTCTTTTTTTATTTTCATAGTATAAAGATATAAAAAAAAGGATGATGGAAAACCCACCACCCTTTATTCACTAACAACTAAAAACTAATTTACTCTTGTGGTGTTGTGTATTGACTTGATTGCAATGTTATATTTGAACTAAATGCAGTGAATGGATTTGCAGTGCTTAGATTGTATGCTGGAAATGGTTCAGAACCAATCATCTGAAGTATGTATCCAACATAGTCTGAATAAGCTACATCACCACCATGTGCATATGAACCACCAGTCACATCAATTCCATTGTCAACACCAAGAAGGTAATACACTCCATTGTTGTCTAATACAATGCATTGAAATATTCCTTCAACAACATTTTGCATTCTTGCCCAACTTTCTTCTGAATCATGTGAAAGGTGGATGTCAAGTGCTTGTTCATAGTTAACTGCACCACCACCACCAGTTGTGATTGTTTGATTGAAAGAACTTGTTTGTCTATCCAAGTCAAACTGATAGAAATCTAATGCACTTGCAGTTGTCAATCCACTAACTATTCCAGAATCTGCATCAGCAGTCACAGAAGTGATTTTGTTTGCAGAATACCAATTTGCAAGAAAGATTTGTTTGATACCACCAACTTGTCCTTGGCAAAAATAACCTCGACCTTTATCGATTAAACATGACATATTTTATATTTTAAGAATTAAAGAATTGAAGATGGTCACTAAAGACCACCTTCTTATTCATGTTTTTATACGAACCAAACAACATCAGCAACAACACCAATTTGTGTTCCGATTCCGTATCGCATTGTTACACGATAGTTGTCTGAACCATCTAATGGCGTCATGTCAATTGCTTGTGCTAATGAATCAGAATCAGCAGTTCCGATTCCAACAAATAAGTTGTTTTTGTTTCCAACCATTGCTTCACCAGATGCTACACCTGGACAAGACACCAACTTGTATCCAACAAAGTTTGTTTGTCCACCATTCGCTGCTGCAAGATTGTATCCAGCACCAGTTTGACCAACTGCAAGATTGTATGCAGAAATTGTCACTGGATTCACATATATATTTGTGTTTTCAAAATCACCAACAATTCCTTGTGGCATTGCTGAAATGATTTCTTGTAAACCAGCAATTACCGTTGCTTGGTCATCTATTGCATTTGTTAGTGTAGTCGCACCAGCAGTGTTTCCACTTGCTTTTTTAAAACCATCAAATGCAGCATAACCAGATGTAGTTGCACCACCCATCCAAATGTTGTGTTCAATATCAGCTTGAACGAACTTTGCAACATATAAAAGTATTGCATCAGCATAGTCATCTGGCACACCAGAATTGATTGAATATGCATCACCTTGCCACCAAGAATTGAAATTCTTTTTACAAAGTTGTAAGTTCACCATCAAATCTGTGATGTCAAGAACTCTTTCATCTAAGTCAGTTGTTGCAGTTGTGTCAAAGTCACATGCACCAGCCTTGATTAAAGCTGCTGAACCAGTTCCGAAAGACATTACTGGAAGAACTGCTTTGTATCTCACACCATCAATCAGTGTTATATTACCACCATGTAAAGATGGTGCAGAAACTACTGCTGCATGGATGTATGGAAGTGCTAATTCACCAGCATAACTTGGTGTATTTAATACGGGATTTGCCATTTTACTTGTTTTTTACTTTATTAAAGATTGCGAAAATTCTTTCATCTTGTGAAAGATTGGTTTTCACTTCAGTCTTTTTGCTTGACTTCGGTGTTGATTTAAAAGTTTTTGATGCAGACAACTTTTTAACTTTTTCAAGTTCTGTGTTGTGTGATTCAATTAATTCAGCAACCTTCAATTCAATTGCTTCAGTAATCATTTTTCCAAGTTCAAAACCATCTTCTTTTGTCATGTAGTTTGACAAATCAATTTCTGATTTTTCTTCTTGAATTTCTTCTTGAACTTCTTCTTTTTCAGAAGACAAATCTTCTTCAACTGCATCTTCTGATGCTTCTGGTGAACGAAGTGTTGTGATTTCTCCATCAACTACTTCAATCACTGCACCATCTTGCAGTTCATAAGTTCCAGATGGAAGTGCCATTCTTTCATCATCTTCACCAACAACAAACACCATTGATCCTTCTTCAAATCTGTCAGAATCAGTTTTTATTGTAGTTCCATCGACAAGAAATGCTTCAGCCATCATGCTTGTTTCTTCAGATAGTTCTTCTGTCATTCCAAGAAGACCTTTCATTTTGTTGTAAATGTTTTCCATTTTTTGTTTTTTGAATAGTATTTCCAATAGTTAAAAGATTATTTCTTCTTTTTTTCCTTTCGCTTTTTCTTGTATCCTTTTTTTAAGATTGCTTTTGCTTTTGGAATAACTGAAGTAGCAATGGTTCTGTTCTTAATTGCACCACAAATCTTCTTTGCAGTTTCTTCATCACCATATTCAGCCATTTGGTCTGCAATACATTTATCCCAAGGATAGTCAGCCAGGTAAGTTGCTTCTTCTTTTTGAATCAAATCTTTAATCATTGCAAGTTTTGTTTCATCTTCTGACAATGATTGTTCTGACATTTCTTGCATCTTATCTGTGAAGAATCCTTCAATACTAAATCCAAGAATTTCACCTTCTTTGACCTTGTTCCAGATTTCATCATTGTCAACACGCATTGTCACAAACCATGTTCCAACTGGACAATGTTCGAAACCGTACTTGACTGACTTGTCAATTGCAAACTCTTTCACCCATGATTCAACAACACACAAACCTTCAACTTCTGATTCATGTTCAAGTGTTGCAGATTGCAAGTGATTTCTTTTCATGTAAAGTTCAGAACACTTCTTAATTGTGTCTTTGGAAAAATACACATAATAGTCAGAACCATCATCTGCAAGTCTGAAAATCTGTTTGTTTGGAATCAAAGCTGGTGCAATAAGAAGTCTTTTGTCTTCATCTACTTTTGCAAATTTTAGTTCTTTTTCTTGCTTGTTTAGTGCAACCCAATATTCTTCAATTGCAGGATCTTCAACAAGACTGATTGCAAATACACCATCTTGGTCTTCTTTGTCTTCTTCTGAAATAATTAATTCAACTATTTTTGTCATTTTTTTAGGATTTAAAGTGTTGATTTTTGTTGTATCATTGTGTTTATTTGTTGTGAATCTGTGACTTGTTGTTCAACCACATACGCTTGTATTGGTGCATCTTGTGTGAATGCAGTGTTGAATTGTTCTGTGATTGATGGAAGACCAGACAAATCAACAAGTGATTCCATATCTGTTGACTGACCACCTTGTCCACCACCACTTGGAATTGATGCACTACTTGGTGCTTGAACATTTGCTGGTTTTTCTGTTTTAACTGACAATATTTCTTTTACGTTTTTGATACCAGTTGCCAAAGTTAAACCAGCAGTCACAAATGAAAATGGTGGTGGTGATGATGCCAATGCCATGTTCACTGCTTTGTATGTGTCAATTGTAGCTGATGCAACACCAGATACTTTTGCCATTGCTGAACCTTCAGCAAATAGATTTCCAGCCATGTTGATTGAATTCTGCAAGATGTCAAGTTGTTGCATCTTGTATTTCTTTTCAATTTCAACTTGTTGCTTTGCAAATTCTTCTTGTATTGCAGTTGTGTCTTGTCCAGACTTAGTTGCTAAATCAATCTTTTGTTTATACCACTGGTCAAGTTCTGTCAGTTCAATTTCTCTTTCTGTCTTGCCTATTGTGGCAAGTTCCATCACTGCATCTTTTTGTTCTTGAATCAACCCTTGTTCATTTGTCAGTTGTTCAGATTTTTGACCAGCAATCCTTTCTTCTATGTCAATCTGTTCAAGAAGTGCTTGTTGATATGCAGTTTGAAGTTCAACTGATTTTTCATTTGTGTCAAGTTCAAGTTTTGCAATTCTGACCTTTTCATCTGCAATTGCTTTTTCTTTTGCAGTTTGGTCTTCAAGTATTCTTCCAAGTTCTTCGTTTGCTTCAATTCTGTCTTGTATTGACCTGGACACATCATCTCTGATTTGTCTTTGTATTTCTGCATCCAACTGACTTTGCAATTGTTGTTTTGCCCTTAAGACTTCAAGAAGTTCTTCATTCTTCTTTGCTTCTGCAAGTGCTTTTCCAGTTGTCAATGCTGATTCAACTGAAATCTTTTCAATGCCTTCTGTTGCAGTTTCTGTTGCTATGGTGACAATACTTCCAACTTCTGTGACTGCTTCAGCAATATTTGTTGCAATCTGTGTTCCTGCATCAACCACATCTTCAACAACTTCAGTCAAGTTTTGTTTTGTTTCTGTTATCTTTTCATTTAGTTGTGCAATTGTTTCTGGATCGCCATCACCAAAGAATGATTTTTCCCATGCCAATTGACCTTCTTGGATTGCAAGTGTAATTCCATAAAATGAAAGTTTTAATGGTGTGACTGCTATTGTAAGCAATCCACTCATAACTTTTTGAAGACCTTCAAATCCTTCACTTGATTTGCTGACTGCATCAAACACATCAGTCACAACACTTGTGACTTGATTAAACAATACTGAAAGTGTTTCTGTGGCAATAGCAACACCATCAATGACCGTTTGGTTCTGCATCAATATCTCTTTCAAGAACTTAAATGCTTCCATCACCAATCCGATTCCAAGTGTTTTCATTGCAAGACCAACACCCTTGAATCCTTTTCCGATTTTCTTCAATGCACCTTCTGTTCCTTTTCCAGTCTTCTTGATGTCTTCAAGACTTTCATTTGTTTCACTAAGTGAATCCTTGACTGATTCTAAGTCTTTGGAAATCTTTGAAACATTTGTTTTGAACTCTATGTCAACAACTATTTTTTCAGCCATGGAAATAATTTCTTAAGTTGATTCATTCTTTCTTTGTCTTTTTGTACTTGCTTTTCATACCATGACAAACACTTGTTGTTTTTATACAAGTCATTTGGCAATGATTGAATCACTTCTGGAATGATGTACATTGCACCAGACCAATATTCAAATATTGGATTGAAGTTCAAGACCTTAAAATCTTTAAAACTTTTTGGTATTGCTTTTTGAACATTAAGTTCAACTATTGTTTTTATGTGTTCCATTTTGATTTTAAATAGTTCATAACTTGATTAATTTCATCAGTGCTTAGTTTGGAATCATATGCAATAACTTCATAAACTTTTCCATCATACATTCCACCAAGGAAACCCCTAAATGTTGCACCAGCAATATTGAAATGGTCACCAGTCACATTTGTTGCTTGTGTGTTTGAATTAGTGTTTCCACTTTGGTCACCAACAAATGAAGTTGTGCCATCTCTATAACCATAAACAACTTGTCTTGTTGTCACTGGTATTGTGTTTACAAATGCAGAATTGTCATTTGTATCATTTTTGTAAGCTGATGCATTTGAACCACCACCACTATAATTTGTTGCATTGATATTAATACCATTATATTGTGAAGTGAATCTTGTTGTTCCAGCAATTATACTTCCATTTGAAATTGCAGTTGAACTATCTGATTCAAAGACAACAAAGATTGTGTTGTTTGATTGCGTATAATTAAAAAGACTTGAATCATTGTTTGTGAAGAATTTTTGTATTCCATCAAATTCAATATGTGGTATTGGTATTGTTGCACCTACACCATATTGTGGATATGCACCAGAATAACCGTTCACAAAATCATGATTGTTTCCAGACTTGTCATTCCAACCACTTAAATCAGTTGAACTTGCACCATTAAAAACAAGTGATGAATAGTCAGAAGCATCAACCCACAGCAAACAACCACTGATTTCTGTTGGTCTGAATACTGGAACATTGATTGTTCTGTCTAAGTTCTGAAGACCAACAAGTGTATATTTGAAGTCAATTGTCCAATCAACAAGACCAAGTGATGTTCCGTTTGTTGAAAGATTGAAATAAAATGTTCCATCATTTAAAACATATCCATCATTGTATGTTTGTGATAATGCTGGAATAACTCCAAAAGTGTAGTTTGTGAATAGTGATGATTCTTTTGTCAAATCATAGGTTTGTTTTAATACACTTACATTGTTTGAATTATTAGTGTTTTGAATTATACCACTGATTTTTCTGAATGAATATTCTTGACTTCTTCTTGAAAGTGTTCCACGTTCATGTCCAACAATATTGATTTCAAATGAAATGATTGATGGATATTGCATTCGTATTCCATTCAAAGCAACATCCCTTGAATAGCCCATTTCAAATAGGTCAAATTCACCATTGATACCAATTGTGATTGATTCTTGATTTTCTGTAAATGCATTCAAAACAAATTGTCCAGAACCACTTCTTCCAGGTTGATTGTATATTTTATCTGCACCACCAGACAAGAAGATTTCATCACTCCCAAGTGCAACACCAAAGTCACCAATCATTTGATTGTTCTTCATTGACTTAGTTGCATAAATGTCAAGTTTAGCATCACCAATAAAACCTAAATGATTGAATGATGATGGATCTAACAAGTTTGAATCACCATTGATGTGTGAATTTTGTGCTTTGTTTTTAGTTATGTTTTGATTTCCATAAATGTCATTGTAGTTTGAACCATGTTCAATCAAGTTGCTATTTCCAATAATTGATGAAAAACTTGTTGCAGAATTATTGTTTCCAACTACTTGATTGAAAATTCCATTTACACCATTGTTTCCACCTTTTATTTCAATAGTTCCAGCATTTGTTTCTGGCATTGGAAGTGATGTGTCATTTGGATTCCCAACTATTTGATAACAATTTGAATTTATATAAGTGTAACCAAAACCTTCGCAACAATCTTGTGAAACTGCTGATGACAATCCAGTTGTCGTGTTTACAAAATTAACTTGTCCAGATGAAGAAATTGTTGATGGTTCAACCAAACAAACAACTTCATTTCCAGAACTATCATTTGTGATTAAGTTAGTTGCTTCAACTTTTATCAATTCAACCTTGCAAGAACCTTGACCAACCAAAGGATAATTGCTGATTTTATTAATTCTGAAATATTCGTTTTTAACAAATACAACATCATTGAAGTTCATTGTCATTATATCTGTTGCATTAAGAACAAAATTTGCTGACAACATTCTTGCATCCCTTGAATAAGTTTCTTCAAGAAAACTTTTCCAATATACTTTGTATGCACCATTCAATGGTGTTGGGTAATTTAATTGACCAGTATTTTCACCAGCAAATGACAACACTTCTGTTGTAGGTGTTACAAGTGCATCTTTATAATTTGAAAATATTGGTACACTTGAAATCACTTGTGGACCTGTTGAACCTTGGTCTGAAACTAAAAAGAAAAGTGATAAATTACTAATTAAACCATTGAAGAAAGAAAGTTTAATTCCTTCATAAGTGCCACCATCACCATCATGACAAATGCATCCAAGTGCGTTTGTGTATCCATCTATTGTTGGAATGTATGTTGAAATAGTTGGTTTGAATATTGTGCTTATTTCATCCTTTGATTTTCCAAAGTCATTTGAAGTGTTGTCAACATATTGTGAACCATATCTTCTTCCAGCAGAAATTTCAAAGTTTGCGTTCATGAAGTCTTCAGATTGTGCATCTGTAAACAACAATGATTTTGCTTGCAAGTCTGTTGTTGGTTTAAGCTGAATGTCTTTTGATGTGTCAAGTTTATCTGTCCAATCAAGATTCCCACCTTCTTTTATCCAATCAACATATGGTTGAATATATAGGTGTGTTGGTTGAAGTTCATCTGGAATGATAACCAGGTTGAATTTCTTTGCAAGTGAAGTCACAAAATCAATTGCTTTGACTTTTGCTAAATTCCTGGATGCATCAAAATTAAGAACATTAATCACTTCTGTGGTGAAAGTTCCACTTGATGCCCAATATCCACTATTGTTTGCAATGAATGTGAAGTATGATGGTTCTTCAATTGTCCATGTTGGAACAACTGCTGATGGATCGGTGGCAGTCACAACAATTCGCCATTCATATTCTTTTGTATAATTCAAAGGTGTAACTCCCAGATTGACAGAAATTTGTTTTGTCAAGTCAACATTGTTCCAACTTGCTTGTTGCCAAATACCAGTTGTTTCATCATCTGTAACATTCCACAAATGAACTTGAAAATCTGTGTTTGTACTATTGTTTCCAGTTGTTGAAAGTTCCAATAATATTTGACCACTTGTTGCAATCCATAGATTTTGTGGTTGATATATACCAGTTGTTGGATTGTAATCACCAGCAGTGTTTGTGTCATATTCATTTGCACCAACTTGAAAGTTCAATGTCTGTATTGAACCAAGAAAAGGTGAAAATGTAGTTCCACCAACTTCTGAAGCATATACATTGAAGAAGTCTGCATTTGTATCTGTTTCAACATACTGACCACCAGAATTCATGTCCATGTACAAATCATTCATTGTTGTGTCAAGGAATGTTGATTCGTAGGTAAAACCACTTTGGTTTAGTATTGTTTTAAATACTTTATTAACTCTTATTTGTGGTTTTAATGAAGTGATATTTATTGCAACATCTGAAATTCCATTTGTACCACTGAAAATGTTTGCACCATAGTCATAAAATGAATATATAATGTCACCCCCAAAAAGATTTTCTTGTATTGAATTGACAAAGTTTTCTGTTGTCAATGGAAAATTGTATGAAGAAAAATCAAATTCAGTCAAATATTTACCAGACAAAACTTGACCAAGTGATGAAACTGAACTGAACACAACACATTCATATTCATCAACTGAATCATTTTTTGTGTACACATTTGTCAGTTGCAAATATCCACTAAAGACATCAAGTGTGTCTTGTGTGATTGTTGCTTCAACTTTTATTTTTGGATTGTAGTTTCCAAATTGTGTGACTTCAAAAAAGTCATTGAAGAACAAGTTGTTTTTCGGTGTTGATGGAACACGAAAATTGAAAGTGTGATTTCCTTTGACTGACTTGAAATCTAGAATGTCTTTGAATTGAAAATTTGCAGTCAACGGTTGTGAATCTGACAAATCTAAATAAACAATTGAAGAATCATTCTGGTTTATTACTCGTATCTGTGTAGCCATTTATCCAAGTGTTGTTCTAAATTTAGGATTTGCAAATTTGAATTTCAATTCATATTGATACAAACCACGATTCTTTTCACGTTTCATTCTGAATGATGTCTTTTCAAGAATCAATGCTTTTGCATTTTCACCATCCAACAAGTGAATTTGTGGTGACATCATCATATCTTTTATTTGTTCAATACCAGCATCATCAAGATAATCAGTGAACATTGTTGTTGTTATTTCTGAAGAAACTGATGTTGCAGTTTTACCTTGCTTTGCATTGTTTAATGGATATGCAGTGTTTATTGTTGTTGCATCATATTGAACAAGACTTTGAAGACTTCTTTGATTTATCAAAGGTGATGTCAAGTATTCTTTTTTGACACTTAGTTCATCTGTTCTTTCTTTGTTTAAATTGATGTATTCCCACGCACCAAATCTGTTCATATAAGACAACCTTGAAACATCATATTGATTGCAATAACTAACAACATTAAAGTTGTATATTATTGACCTGGCTAAATCAGATGAATTCTTTATAATTATTCTATATGATTTGATTGCAGACCTTCCACCACTTACACTATCTGGAAGTGTTCCAGTGACACCAGAATCTGTTGTGTCTAATTTCTGTAAGTTTTCAAGACCAGCACCAAAATACAAATAGAAGTATTCATTGTCTGTTATAACTCCATATTTACCACCATTTGTGGTATTGTTTTCAATTTCTAATGTTCCCAAAGAAGAACCACTGACATCAAAATATTCAATTGCAACCTTGTATGGTTCAGCAGTTAAATTGATTTCACAAAGATTTAAAAAAGAAAGTGTGTGATAATCATTCAAACCAATGTCTATATTTGAAATAGTGTCTGAACTTGAAAGATTGTAATTTGATGACAACAATTTTTTAGTTGAACCAGTTAGCTTGTAAGGTGTAAAATCAAATATTACACCATCTTCTTCTTGACCACGCCCCCAAAACATAAACACCTTGACTTCATCTGATGTTCCTTGTTTTACTGGAACACCATCTTCTGTTTCTGAATACATTTCATAGAAGTTCAATGTCATTACATTTGCAACACCCCTAAATGATTCCATCCCTTGTGAATCTTCAACCAATCCATGTGTGAAATAAAAATTATTTAAACCATCATCGCTTGGTAATAGATGTATATTGTCGTAAAACTCTTCACTAAATCCACCAGATTTTCGAACAAGTGTTGCATTTGTGATTTGTGGTGTGACAATAGTTTGATAAATCTGTGACAAATCAAATGTTGCATAATTTTGTAATGCAGTTTGATATGAAACTTGTTGTGTGAAAGAAATTGTTTTTATAGAACCAGCACCACCACCAGAATTCGTGTTGTAAGTTAGTTCAAGTAAAAACCTATATTTGTATTTACCAGATGCTTGTGGATATACTGGTGTGGTTGTGTTTATATATACAACATTTGTTCCAGTGCTGATGTTGAAATTGTCATCATTCATTGTGACCGTTAAGTTGTTCGCCATCTTAATTCAATTTAATTTCTTTTATAATTTTTTGAATGAATCCGTTTGCCATTGCAACACCTACATCACCACCATTTTCTGTGACAACTCTGTCAATTGCATCTTTGAAATAATTTCTTGCCGACAAACCTTTTGTTGCAATACTTCTTCCAAGAAGAAATGCAAGTTGTTTTTTTGCTGATTCAGTATTCTTTGAAAATTGTCCAGTTCCTAAATCACGAAGTCTGATTGGTTTGCTTTGTATCCATCCCATCATTACACCTTGTGGAAGATTCTTTGATTTGAATCTAAATGGTGAATTCTTTGCAGATGGTTTTGTACTTTCTGAACCCTTGACACCTTGTTCCATAAATGGTGCATAATCAACTGAAGATGTAAATTCAACATCAAATCCACTTGCAAATTGACCACCACTGGATCGCTTTTGTTTAATACGATAACCAAGTGAAGAAGACAATGCACCAGTGTTGTTTGTCACTCTTTTCTTGCCATCAATCATTTTGGATGCACCAAGATTGATTCTTGCAAGTTTCACAACCCTTGAACCAAACTTCTGAAGTTCTTGTTTAGTAGTTGGAATCATCTATTGTTTAGCCAAATTAATGTGTTTGAAATGTCTTTGTCTGTCATCAGTTCATTTGTGTAAATATATTCTTGAAAATAGAAGTCAGATGTTTTTGATGGTGATGGATGTCCAATTCCAAATTCAGCATTGTCAAGTTCAAATCCACTATTTATTTCAACATTATCATTTGCACCAGAACCATAATACAATTTTAGTTTTGATTGATTGAAGTCATATCTTAGACAAAAGGTGAATGATTCTTGTCTTCTGTGTTCGTTTGAATAATCATTTCCATTTGTTGGACATATTGCAAATGGTGTTTGTGCATCTGGTGAACCACTTGGTGTGAACAAAGTCAATTTACCATCTTCAAACACTTCAATAAAAAATCCATCATTTTCATTTAAAAAGTTTCCAAAATAACAAATTGTATTTCCAAAGTCTTCAAATGAAAACCTTCCAAAGTCTTTAATTCTTATAAAGAATGTTGCAAATCCTTCTGATATTACTGGATGATTTAAACTGATAGGTGTTGATTGTGATTGGTCAAAAAAGTGAATTGCGTTTTTTTGTGGATTCCAAGTCACGTTTGAATTGCTTGTGTTCATAGTCAATGTGTCATCACCACTTATTGTGTCAACTACTGGTTCAAGTGAAAACAACTTATTGTTTGTGAAAGTTGCTTTGTCATGAATCTGTTCCCTTGAAAACCATGCAATTTCTGATGGTACTGAATTTGGCAACACATAACTTTTTGCATATTGTTTCTCTGGATTGAAGTATGGAATCAAACAAGCTGATGCTTCATTTGGTGTGATGACATTGAATGATGTTGTCCATCCAGAACAATTGTCTGGTTCTGTGTCAATGAACGGTTGACATATGACTGGCAATTCCATTGAAATCAAAGTGTCTTGATTGATGAAGTATTTACCATCTGTTATTTCTTTGCATATATCTTGAAGAATCATCAAGGCATCAGACAAGCAATTTGCTTCATTTCGCATCTTGTTAGATTCAACATTGTATCTGTCAAATACAATTACATCAAAACCATACACAAGAACTTGGTCATCAATTGATGTTCCAGTTGGTGTAATATGTAAGGCTGGATATTCTGTGAATTTATCCTTGTCAAAAAAGTTGACTTCACCATAAGTGAAAGATTCAATTTGCTGGTGTTGTGATGCAATAGAATCAAAGTATTGTATAATTGCTTTGTATGTAATCATCTTCTTTTATTTTGCTTTTGTCTTGCTTCTTTTTCACGTTCAATCTGTTTGTCTGCATCAAGTGAAAGTTTTGTCAAACACATCATCAATGACAACTTTGTGATTTTATTTATCTTTAATACATCACCACCAGACAATCCATCAATCACACTGAACCAACCATAGTTTGATGCTACAGATTTTTTGCCTTTTGATTTGAAGACTGATGGAAATTGTTCAACAACTCTTTTCCTAAACTCCAAAAAAAAACTGCAATTGCATTTCCTATGTTGATTGATAACTTTTCAAAGTGCAATGAATTTTCAGAATGAACATCAAAGTCATATGGTTCAATGTCATATCTGTTTCCTTGTTCTTTGACAATTGGTCTGTAAAGAACTGACATCATCTTTGCAATGTTGTTTTCTTTTGCATAAGTTTCAACGTCTACAAATTCACCCATTGTCATTTCATCAAGGTTTGGATGGAATCCGAAAATGACACCATTGATGTCAATCTTGTTTATTATATCCTTATTGACTGGTTTGCTTATCAGCTTTTGTAGACTGCTTTGAATCTTCTTCAAATCCTTCAACTTCATTACTTCAACCACTTGTCCAGGTATGTTGCAAAGTGAAGATATTGTTTTCACAACAAGTTCTTTTTCTTGGTCAACATCCTTGACTGAATCAATGTAATTCACATACTTTCTGATTGATACATCTGACCAATCAGTTGGAATTGCTATTTTTAAAGTCTTCTTCATTTGTAAGTTTAAAGTTGTTTTTCTTTTATTTTCCTTTCAAAAAGCATAAATGCCATAATTACCTTTGACTTCATACCACATTCGCATCATCAATGCATCTGCATAATCTGGTGACCTTCCAAGAAGTGCTTTGATTGTATCCTTTGGAATGATTGAAAGTTTCTGTGTGTCCTTGTCAAGTTTATCTCTTTTGATGATTTCAAGTTCTTCAATGATGGTTTGTTTGTGTCTTGTGTCTTTAATTCCTATTTTACCAGCATTGACCATTTCTGCTAATTTGAAATAGCATTGTGTTTTTAAGTTCTGAAAGTTTTCAGATTTCAATGCCTTCGATCCGTTCACAAAACCTTTGCATCCAGACAACACATCTTTGACACCACCACCAACACCATCTTCATCAACAATGATGTGTGACCTTTGGACACCATTTTGCAGTGCCATTGTTTTAATTGCTTCAATTGTATCTGTGACTGATGACTTTGCAAATGAAACAATCTGTTCAGCATTCAATCCATTCCATAAGACAAGAACGGTTTTATCTGCACCAAATCTGGCAACATCACAAGTGATATGCTTGACACCACCTTCAATTGTGTTTGTGAACATATCATGTATTGAATCATAGTCAAACAACAATGCGTCATCTTCGTTGTATTCCCAATCACCAAGAAGAAGTCTTTGTCTTGACACTTTGTCAAGTTTTTCAAGTTGCTTGATGTAGTGTTCAGATATTGCAGAATTGTCAGTCACAAGTGATTGAATGAACTTTCTGTGGCCAGGCAACCTTTGTTCCTTTGATGGTTTATAAAATTCAGAATACAACCAAGTCTTTGTTGGATTGCAAGTCATTAAAGTTTTTGGAATCAAGTCAAACTTGTCCAGCTTGAAACGTATTCTTGAATTTAAGATGTTGATTGCTTTTTGACTTACTTCAGCACATTCATCAACAAATGCATCTGTGATTTCTAAACCACCAAGTGAAGTGAAGTCTGGATCACTTGGGTACAAAAACAAATCTTTCAGATATATAATTGAGCCATTGAAAAATGTGATTGTTGAATCTTGTGCGTTATAGGTAAAGTCTTCATTTGGACTTAGACCACAAAAGTCTTGTGCAACTTCAAAGAATGTGTTCAGTGTTGTTGCTTTTAGGTTTTTCAATTTAGACCTTCCAATCACACTTCTTGTTCCTGCATATTGAAGTCTTCTATGTATTTGCCAAAGACAACCAGTGAATGTTTTTGAACCACCTGCACCACCACCAAACAAAACTTCTGTTGTGGTTTTATCTTCAAGGTGATTGAAGCATTCAATTTGTTTTGGAAACAATTCTATATCAATTGTTTTTGGCATCTAATGGTTTAAGATTTATCACAATAGATTTGTCAGTCACTTCAGCTTTGACATCTGTTCTTGATAATTTAGGAACAATAAATTCAGACATCTTCAGAATGATTTCTAATGCTCTTGCTGGTTCTTCAATTGCAGTTTCTGTCAACCACAACTGAAACTTGTCTTGGTTGTTTTCAATAAGCAATTGGAAAGCATCTCTGATTTCTTGTGTTGTCTTGTTTGGAATACCTTTTCTACTTCCAGCAAGTTTGTTCCCTTTTTCAAACGGCATCTATTCTATGTCTTTTTGTGTGTCTTTGTCACTATCTGGTCTGATTTCTTCTGGAATAATATCAGCCATTGTCACTGATGTTTTTCCTTCATCCAACTTAGTCATCAAAGTTTGTGCAGTTTGAAGTGATTTGTCAAGTGCATATCCACGCATTAAACCTTTGACATATGATGCCACTGCTATCTGTCCAGGAAAAGTGTTTTCAGCCATTGTCATGAAATCAATCTGACCATTTTCAAGTCTTGGATATTCTTGTTCTGATTCTGTCATTGTGTTTGTCTTTAAGTAATTGTTTGTATTGCTTTTTATCACCATAGTGAATGTGGCATTTTCTACAAAGTGCCATCAAATTTTCAATGTTGTCTTTCAGTTTCGATCCACCAGATTGTCTTGCTTCTATGTGATGTATGTCCACTGCTTTTTTTCCACACATTTCACAAGGTATGAATTCACCAAATTGTGCATCAAAGAAATTGACATATACCTTTGTGTGATTTTTCATTCAAGTTTGTCTTTAAGATTTTCAATCAAACGGTTCATGTATCTTAAATAGAAGATGTCAAATTCAATGTCTTTCTGCTTGTGTTGTTTCCAATAAACATAAAGAACTGCACGAAGTCTTTGTGATGGTGTTTTTCCATCTGTCTTTTCATTCTCTAATTTAAAGCCATCTAAAGCATCAAGTTCATCTTGTGATATATTATCACTTGAAAGATACATCAAGCATTCAGTCTTTCTTAAATCAAATAATTTGACTGATGATTGTGTGTTCAGTTCATATGTACCCATGACAATCTTGACCGATCCATCATGCCTTGTTGCTATTGTTTCAACACTTACTGGAAGAACTAATTGTGGCATCTTTTATTTTTCATATTGTTCAACGATTTCTTTCATTTCATTCAATGCTGATTTTAAGCAAGGAACACAATTGCTTGTCTTGGTATTTCCACCAATGTATTTTCTTTGCATATTGTAAAGAACTTCTTTTTGGTTTGGATTGATGGTTTGTTTAACTTCTTCAAGCAAATTTTTAATTGCAAGATAATCATTTTCAGTGACTTGAAGAAATTCCCACTTATTAAATGGACATTTACTGAATGAAAGTTTTGTCTTTGCATCCATAAAACAACCACAAGTTCTTTTCTTGCCTACTTTTGTACCAACTACTGGTGTGCCACAAGTTCTTGATTTCTTTCTGAAGTGTCTGCAAGATTCACAAATTGCAATTCTTTTTGATGCAAGTTCTTTGTCTGCTTTAAATGGAATCATATCAAATCTTTTATGTTCTTTTTTACTTTGTCAATAGTGTATTGAATAGACTTGAAAGTGATTCCAGTTTCTTCAGATAATCTTCTAATTGAAAGACCAGTTTCATAATAAAGTTGAAACAACTTTCTGTCATATTCATCAAATGTGTTTAGGCAATCATCAATCTTTTTGTTCATCTTTTCAATGTGATGCAATTGCCCTTGTTCATCATCTGCATTTTTGTTGGCCAGGTGTTCAAGAAATGATTCATCACTTTCAATCTTCTTTCTTTTGTATTGAACCATCTTCTTGTTGAATTGTGATTTGTTTGAATAAAATTTCACCATCATAATCTTGCAAACATAGGTTTTGATTTTTCCAGAATCTATGATGATAAGAAGTTTGTGTTGGTTCATTGTCATCAATTGAACAAATGTTTCTTGGACTAAATCTTCAGACAAGTCTTTGTCTTTTGTTTTGTTTATTGCAAAACCAAGATAATAGTTGAAGTCTTTGTATATCCATTCAATTGGATGCCAGTTGTTTTTCATTCTTTTATTGTGTAGTTGACATCAGCTTGTGGAATAGTGCAAGACAAATACCATTCAATTCTTTCAATTGTTTCATCTAAACCAGTACAAACAACTGCTAAATAACCATTTGCATTTAAAATTCCAATCACTTTCTTTTGGTTTTCTGATGGATAATTTCCTTTGACTTTTAATTCAATTGCAAGACCACTGATGTATTCACCTTCAACAATTCTTGGTGAATAGACAAACAAATCTGGAAACCCTGCTTGATAACCTTTTGC
>Ga0180120_10000404_pt1 | contig 22134 bp, 12 predicted proteins | sample CPBDNA_3_FD_129677 | JGI IMG/M metagenome (GOLD analysis project Ga0180120, IMG submission 129677) | Freshwater to marine salinity gradient microbial communities from Chesapeake Bay, USA - CPBay_Spr_31_0.2_DNA (version 2) (version 2) | ecosystem: Environmental > Aquatic > Marine > Coastal ... | reverse complement strand
ATACTAATAATATGCGTAGCTTTTTCACTAGCCCCTTTTAAAGGTATAGAAGAAAATTCAACATTTACATTTGATGCCTTTGTATGATTTGAATAGAAACCATCAACGAGACCTGCAACAGTTAAAGCATTTTTTGAATCTACTTCTAACAAAACATCATACCAGAATACATTTTGCGAGAACACAAAAGAAGACACTAGTAAGGATAATAATAAAATTGGTTTTTTCATTTTAATTTATTTATGATTAATAAGGTACTAATATAGAAAATTTGATTTACTTAATTGCAACTTACAATTAATTATATATTAATAAAGAATAACTAAAAGATTAAACTCCTATAATGTCATTTTAGTAGAATTCAATTTAAAAAAAACCCTCACATTTCTGAAAGGGCTTATTAAATTATTTTAAGTATGATTAATTCTTTATAAACTTTCTATTGTTTTACCCCACACAATCTGATATTCTAATCACATACACACCGCTTGGCAATGCCTGTAAATTGATATTGTTTGTATTCTTTATTGAAAAGAGAATAATACTAAATAACTTAAAACTAAAATATTCAAAAAAATAGAAGTTCTGTAAATTTAATTTTTTATTAACTCTAGCTCTAATTCTTCTAATGATTTTCCTTTGGTTTCTGGTAATATTTTTAACAGCACAAAGAATCCTATGAAAGCTACTGCACCAAATAAGAAAAAAGTTAAGGCATTTCCTAAGTTAGATAATTCCCAAGGAAAAACTAATTGTACCAGAGAGCTTATTAAAGAGTTAATAAAAGCAATAACACCAATTGCTAAACCTCTGTATTTTATAGGATATAACTCAGATAAAAGTACCCACATTACAGGACCTAATGAAAAAGCAAAACAGGCTATAAAACCTAAAATACCAAACAATACTAAATTGGCATTAATGGTAGTTGCTGCCTCTAAAATAGCGCCGTCATTTTTACTATAAATTTTAGTACCTAAAACCTCTTTTAATTCGTTTTTAAATTCGACATCATTGTCATATAATTTATTCGCAAAAGGGAGTAGTTTTTCAGCATCAGAAAACTCAAATTGATTGATTTCTTCTTTTGATAATTGATATGTTGCCTCATTAAAACCATAAGCACATACCAGCAGACTAACTGCAATACCTGCGGTACCAATTAACAACAACGGTCTTCTGCCCATTCTATCAATTAAATAAATAGCTACAAAAGTAAAAATTACTGAAATTGTACTTAATAAAACTCCTGACGAGAAAGCGGCATCTGTTCCAATACCCGTTTGTTTAAATATAGAGGTTGCGTAGAAATACACTGCATTTATACCTGTAATTTGCTGCAATACACCAACAACTAAACCTATTACTAAAATAAAGCGTAATGATGATTTTAATAAGTCTTTAATTTTTAATTTAGATTTATGTTCGTCTGAATGTATATTTTTTTCGATCGCAGCAATCTCTATACTTCCGCGATCAACACCATGAATTTTAATTAAAACTTTTTTTGCTTCTACAAAATCTTTATTTAAATACAACCAACGCGGACTTTTAGGAACAAAAAATAAGCATATAAAATAAAGAATTGCGGGCAGTAGCTCTACTCCTAACATCCACCTCCAAACGGTGGCATCCGTTAACAAACTGTTTTCAGTACCATTGTATTTGTTAAAGAAATAATTACTTAAAAACGCCGCAAAAAAGCCAAATACAATGTTTAGTTGCTGCAAAGAAACCAGCTTTCCTCTATTTTCAGAAGTAGCGATTTCTGCGATGTAAATGGGCGCTAAGACCAAAGCTGCACCAAAAGCCACCCCTCCTATAATCCGAGCAATGTATAGCATTTCATACGAAGTTGCCAATGCAGAAGACACGGCGGAAATTGCATATAAAAAAGCAACAAAAAGAAGGGTTTTTTTTCTTCCAATGAGATCGCTTATTCTTCCTGAAAATAACATTGCAAACATCGCTGCAAATGAGGGGGCACTCACCACCCAACCAGATTGAATTTCATTTAAATCAAATTCGGGCCCCGCAAAAGACATGACTCCAGAGATAATTCCGGCATCAAAACCAAAAAGGAAGCCTCCTAAGGAAACTACAAGTGCTATAAAAGTTAGTTTTTTACTCATAATAGAAATTTAATTTAACACAATGGTCTGTATCGAATGTGCTGCTAATTTTAATTTTGCTGTTTTTAAGGCAATGGTAACGGTATACGCTAAGGGCGTGTCTGTTGTATTCATTGCAATAATTGCAATTGTATTATCTTCATTTTTAAAAGCAGTAGCAAGTATGCTGTTGGAGCTAGAAACACTGCTAATTCTCTTTGCCCCTGGTCTAATAAATTTAGAAAAATGCCCAATATAGTAAAAAGTATTTGTAAAAGTCAATACATTCGTTTTTGTATTTCCATGCACTGGAGAAAAGCAGAAATTACCTACATGATTTGGACCTCCAGTTTCGTCTAAAAGAATGTTCCAGTCCGTCCACGCAACAGTGCCATTGTTAAAATCATTGATCATTGCTTTTCCATAACGTTCTGCCAACCTTGGATCTTCATTTTCTAATCTCTCAAGATCATAGCCTTCGTTGCACCCTTCGGTAAATATTAATTTTTTATCAGGATACGCTTCATAAACACTGGCTACATTCTTGAACATTGGCGTACCATCTTTCCAATCTTCGTACCAATGAAAACCAGTTCCCCAAACATATTTTGCAGCTGCTGGATCATTCAAGATGGTACTTGCACGTTGAAATAATAAATCTCTATTGTGATCCCACACAATAATTTTCTTCTCCCCTAAACCATCTTTTTCTAAAGTAGGACCTAAAAAATACTTTAAAAAATCACGTTCTTCCTCCGCTGTATAAATACAAGACTCCCAGCGCTGCACAGCCATGGGCTCATTTTGAATGGAAAGTCCCCAAATAGGGATTCCTTCTTTTTCATAGGCCTTTATAAATTTTGAATAATAATTTGCCCAAGGTTGATAAAACTCTTTTTTTAGCTTCCCTCCTTTTAGCATGCTGTTGTTCGTTTTCATAAATGCTGGGGGACTCCAAGGACTTGCATACATTGTTAAATTTCCTCCAGCAGCCTTGAGGGCTCTTTTTGTAAATGGAATTCTATATTTTCTATCATGTGCAATGGAAAATGTTTTCAAATCTGTATCTCCTTCTTCCACATAGGTATAGCTTTCAGTTGAAAAATCACAGCTATGAATAATTGTTCTTGCCAAAGAGTATCCAATGCCTTTCTCTTGGTCAAAATAAGCCGCTAGAAATAATTCCTGATTTTTTTCTGATAACTTATAAAAAGTTTCTGCAGCAGCATCTGTTAATGCGGCTCCAATACCAACAAATTCTTGAAATTCTTTATTAGGACTTACCACAATGTCTATGTCCGTCTCTAAAGGTTGTTTGAATTCCAAGAAGGCAATTTCAGAAGTTAAAGAAAGTTTTAATGCTGATTTGTGTGCTGTTGTATATACTTTTCCTTTTATTATTTCAGAATTAACACCTTTTTTTTCAAAAGTATTTCCATTCTTTTTGCATTGCACCAAGACAAGGAAGCCGATAAGTATTGCCAAGGTTGAAAAGAGAATTTTTATTTTATTTTTCATGATTTTAATATTTTAAGCCATAACCGAATTTAAAGAGTGGCTTTGTAGTAACGTCCCAAAAATTAACACCATATTTTCCTTCAAAATCCTTTGTAGATTTTGGCCAAGAATGTGGTAATTTCCCTTTGAAATTATAAGTTCCAAACAATACCTCTGCAATTCCATTACCTTCAGAGCCAGGAAGCCAAGCAGCCACAAATGCATCTGACTGCTGCAACTGTTCTGTAATTACCAAGGGTCTTCCAGAAATTAAAACAACTACCGTTTTTATTCCTTTTTCACTGTACGTTGAAATGTATTTTTGATGTACCTTGCTTAAGGTCAACTTCCGGTCTGTTGTGTTCTCATTTATATCTCCAAACATTTCTGCATAGGGCGTTTCACCAATCACAACGATCGCAATGTCTGCATCAAAATGATTTTCTGAAGCTTGTTTGTCATATACTACTGCTGCGGATGTGCTCTCTTTTATACCCTGTAAAATAGTAGTTGCACCTTTATAATTTTCTTGAATCCCTTGCCAATTCATGGTCCAACCACCCGATTGCAACCCTGTATTATTGGCATGCTCACCAACAACTACAATTTTTTTAATTCCTTTTTCTATCGGCAACACATTCTTCTTGTTTTTTAATAATACCAAAGACTCTCGCACTGCTTGTCTTGCTTTATCTCGATGTGCCTGCTTTCCTATTTCTGAAATTAAAGAAATGTCTGGAAACGGGTTTTTAAATAAACCAAGCCTAAATTTTTGTCTTAAAATTCTTCTTACTGCGTCATCTATTCTTTCAATAGCAACTGTTTTGTCAGAAATTGCGGCATGCATATCTTTTTGAAAAAAATCTAAGTCACCATCTACCGCCATCACCATATCGATACCTGCATTAATTATATCCCTACCTCCAAAGCGAGAGTACCCCTTCCAATCTGTAATTACAATCCCGTCAAAACCCATACTTTCCTTTAAAGTATCATTAATTAAAATTTTATTTGAATGCATTGGAATCCCTAACACCGTATTAAAAGAAGCCATAACAGCTCCTACTTTAGCGGCAACAGCTGCCCTGTAAGGAGGAAGCAGCCTTTCTGAAATTTGATGCATTGAAAGCGAAGTATTACCTCCTTCAACACCCAAATCAGTAGCGCCATCTCCAATAAAATGTTTGGCGGTAGCCATGACTGTGCGCCCTGAGCTTAAGGTACCTTGATGCCCTTCTATAGCTGCTGTTGCCATTTCACTGGTAAGTGTTGTACTTTCAGAATATGCTTCATAAACTCTCCCCCACTTTTCATTATAAGGAATTGCTACGCAGGGAGAAAAAGTCCAATTAAAGCCCGTTGCTTGCGTCTCTATTGCTGTAATTACCGCAGCCTCTTTTACTAAAGTACGATTGCGTGTTGCCCCCAAACCAATATTATGTGGGAAAATTGTAGCTCCTTGAAAAGTATTTTGACCATGTACGGCATCTACAGCAAATAACAATGGAATTCCTAAACGCGTAGACAATGCTTTTTCCTGCAGTACTCTAAATCTATTTTGCCACTCCAAAGCTCCGTTTCCTGGAGCAGGACCTTGCGTATGAATTATAGAACCAATAAACTTTGTAGAAATATCAGAATCTGAAGAAATGTCCTCAAAATGACGTACTTGAGACATCTGTCCTATTTTCTCTTCTAAAGTCATTAAAGACAATACTGAATCTACTTTTTTTTCAATTTTAACATCTATATTTTCCAAAGTATCTCCTTCACATGAGTTTAAAATTAGCAATACAAAAAAAAATACAAAGAGCATACTTTTCAATATTTTTTGATTCATAACGTCTAATTTTTTTAAATTATTGTCTAAACTCATGTTTTACCCAATCTACTTCCATTACCCATTCACCTTCCATAGGTGCATCTGTAATTTTAGCAAAATTTAAGATCGCAAACATTTTTTCAGGGTATTTAGCGCCTTGTCCAATATTTCTATATATTTCTTTACCATCAACACGGTATACCAAATCATTTTTTTCCCACTCAACAGCATAGGTATGATATTCATTTAAAGTGACGTCAAAACCTTTTCGTAAGCTCCACCAATCTCCTTTATCACAAGCCTCTAAACTTTTAATTGCTCCCGATGTAAAATGATTTTTTTGGTGATCACCGTGGTGTTCAAAAATATCTATTTCTCCAGATCCAGTTAATGGCCAACAAATATTTTCATCAGCTTCTTGAACTGGTGATTCGTTATTTTGTGCTCCAAGAATCCACCACGCAGGAAACATACTTGGTTTTCCGTTACTACTCAATTTTAATCTTGCTGTCCACTTACCTTTAATAAATTCTTTTTTATTTTTTGATACAATACGCCCCGCTACATATTGCGTTTCTGGATGTTGTTTTCCATGTTTATCTAAATTATCACAAGGGCTTAACTTGCCGATATTTAAAACTTTTAATTTTAAGGAACCCTCACTAACTACTCTTGTTCCAAACTGACCATCAGGAACATAACAATGTGTTTCATTGTTCACCCAAATGCGTTGGTCTTGCCAATTATCAGTATCAAAAGTATCGAAATTGTCTAAGAAATCTGTCTGCCAAATTGCTGAGGTAATTTCATTATTATTCTTATTTTTAATATTTGAAGAGAATATTAAAACTAATATTAAGAGACTACTTAAAATGAGAAAATATTTAATTTGTTTTTTTTTCAAAATTGTGATTTTATATTATTATATTAATTTACTTTAAATTGAAATACTTGAGAGTCTGACTCATTTCCAAGTACGTCTGTTGTTACGACTTTCCAGTAGTATACTCGCCCTGAACTGACCATTACATTTAAACTATTTGTACTTGAATTTCCTACTTTGGTAACTGGTAAAATATTCATGTCTAGCAAAACGGTATAGGAAGAAATATCATCATCAACATCAGTTGCTTCCCACTGCAATGTAATAACTCCTTCATCAATACTTGAGCCTATTTTTGGGCTTATAGCTTCTGCTGGAAATGGGGGGTGGCTTTCTTCTGGCAAACCTACATTATAAAATTTCCAAACTTCACTGTCGGTTGTCTTATCACTATTATTAATTTTAGATTTCACAATCCATGAATAAGGTGTACCACGTAAAACACGAATTAAAAGTTCATTAGAACTCGTTTTAATTTCTCTTGAAGTTGCCTCGTTCAAATTCGTAAGCGTCAATAAATATGAACTAGCATTTGTCGATACCCCCCATTTAAAAAGTACATCAGTTTCAATATCTGAAATAATAATACCATCATTACATTCAGTGTTATTTTCCGGATAAAAAGGGGTTGCAGCAAAGGGTACTTCGTCAGAAACTTCAGAAATTTGTTCACCTTCTTTATCGCAAGAAATAGCGATGATTAACATACATATATAGAATGGAATTATTTTTTTAAATCGATTCATTATTTTATAATTTTATAATTAAACGTCCCTTTTTTTGAGACAATTTTTAACATATACAAACCATTCGGTATGTTTGATACATCAATCTTTAATTGACTACTTGTTCCATAAAATGATTTTGAAAACATTAATTGTCCTTTCAAATCATAAATTTCAATTGGAGTTTCATTTCTATAAAAGTCTACAGAATTAATATTTACAATATTGTTTACTATTGGATTGGGGAATATAATTGGTTGACTATTATAAACAATCCTTTCTTCATAAACTCCTTGACAGTCTTTATTCGTTTTAACACGTATCGTATTAACTCCATGACTTAACTCTAACTCAATTTCACTTTCACTAGTAATTATGGTTTCATCATTTAAAGTTATATAATAAGACTGACCTCCTGCCAATGATACTTTTACTTTTTTATCCATACTACTTTTAGTTGCTGTAGATACTGCTAAAACATCTGGTTCTGAAACAATTATAGTAAAACATTGTTTATAACTAGAGTTTCCATTAATGGTTATACATGCTGTATAAGTTCCTGCTGATAAATCTTCAAAGCCTACTTCTGAAGTAAATGTTTTAGTTTCTGAAAAATTATCACTTGAAACTGTTACGGAATATTCATAATTTGCTACTGCAGCTATAAAAATACTTCCATTATTTTGAGACCTACAGGTTTCACTAGATGCAGTCAATGAATAATTATCTGCTGATATAGAAAATATTTTACATCCTGTTACGTCAACAATGGTGTTTTCTGGTGTATTTGGACAGGTATCATCTGCATCTAAAACGCCATCTTTATCACTATCGGGGCTATCAAACTCCATCCAATTAAAGTTAAATCCGCCTGCTAAAATTCGCATTCTTAATTTGTGAGGACCTTCCTCAATAAATAAATTGTCAACAATAGTTATCCAAGTTTGCCAACCCCCTGTAATAACTGTATTCACAACTACCAACTCAGTTTCAACTGCATTTTCATCTACAGAATACAAACCAATTTTCCCTTTACTAAATAAACTTGCGATTCTAAACTTAATACCATAATTTTCTGATTTAGGTACATAAATAGAATAATCAGCATAATCTCCTGAGTCTGTATATGCGAGGTTTTTACCTCCACCTTCATCAGTCGTATCTTCTAGTGCCATACCTATCATATAATCAAAGTCCTCTACCTCAATTAATCCAGGTATTATTACACGGTCTGGAGAGGCATTATTAATGGGTAAATCTGTAAACGTATTTAGAGTTTTACTGGATTGCGATTGAATTGATGTTCCTGAATAACTAACTGTAATGACATCGCTTTTAATCAAAAATTTATCTAAAGTGAGTACAAAAGCTCTATCTTTTAAAGGGTTTTCATCAACTGATGTTATCACTCTTTCTTCACCATTCACTAGTACTGTAAACTGACCTAAAGTCCCATCTAATGATGTTGCCAATAAAGCTTCACTAATGGCAATTTCAATAGACTTTTCATTTTCTCCGGTTTTACCATTTAGAGCATTTAATTCGAGTGCATCAACTGTGCCTGTTTTTTCAAATTCAATACTACTTATATTAAAAGGTATATCATTACCAATATGGAATTTTAAACTGTGTAGCCCTCCTTCAAGTATAATATCTGAAATTTCAAAAGTGGTAAATGTAGTCCAACCTCCAGTTGAACTTACTGTTTGAATCGTGGTAACTTCCTGATCATCCAATGAAAGGTAAAATTCACCTCCATTTTTTTGAGTGGCCACTCTTATTTTTGCTTTGTATGAAGTGGTTTCGTCAACTTGTACGGTATATTTCATCCATTCGCCTTTATTAACAAAGCCTACGTGAAAGCTATTACTATTAACATTGTCTGTGTTTTTCTCAATATCTACACCATCATTACGGTATATCCACCCACTATTCCAAGCTTGAAAATCACCAGTCGACTGATGATAGTTAGCAGCTACAGTATCGTAATATGCAAAATTATTTTTTCCTAAATCATAATCTGTCATGTGCACCACTCCAGGGATTTCCGTTGGCGTTCCATGATAAGGTAGGGTTTCATTGGTTTGTACTTGTCTTATACATGCATCTGGTACGTCTTTTATATATGGGCTATTTTCAACCAATAAGTTTTCGCTAAGTTGCATCATCCCATCAAAGGTTTCTTCCGCTGTGGGTCTTGGACCCTCTCCTTTCCAGTAATCTAATATTTTTTGATAACCAGGATTGATATTAATATCGTAAGGGCTATTTATACTACCAATTTTACGCATGGTCCACCACGCCCAACCAATGTTGTTATTTTCAAAAAGCGATATCGCATCTGTATACCAGGTATTCGAGTTTTCACCAGACTCTCCCATCCACAAGGGCACATTGTGTTCTTCCCTTAATGGCAATATCCAATCCAAATCGTTTTCATTATTAGTGTTCCAATACTTATGAAAACTATACACCAAATTATCATCCCAAGGAGGTGTTAATCCGCTATGATCATTTGCGTAAGAATTACCTTCGATAAATAAAATATGTTTAGTATCTACACTTCGTATGCCTGCAGTAATATCCTCAAAAACTTTTCTTAAGAGTGCGTTATTACCTCCAAAGTCCCAATGCGTCTCATTAATTAAATCATATCCACCTATCCATTCATTATCTTTATATCTGTCGGCTATTCTTGTCCATAAAGCTACTAACTTGTCTTGGTTTTCTTGATTCTCCCAAAGTGCATCTTTATCGGGGTCGTAATCATTAATTTCAGCAGATAGTTTACCTTGACCACCTGGTGTGGCATGCATATCTAAAATTACATAGATATTATGCGGTGCAGCCCAAGCTAATACATTATCTATCAATTCAAAACCCGTTTCTTTCCAAGTGTTTTCTCCCGCAACAGGTTCTTCCTCAATAGCTAGGGTAAATAGATTATAGTGCATAGGAATACGAATACTATTGTATCCCCAAGCAGCCAATGAATCTACATCACGCTTGGTAAAGTGATTTTCTCTCCATTTGCTAAAAAAGGTCTCCGTATTTGTTTCTCCCATCAAATCGATTAAGTTTTCTTTAATCTCATGTTGGGTACCTGCAACACCTGATGTCTGCATCATATAGCCTTCCATAATTAGCCAACCTCCAGGGCCTACACCTCTTAAGAGCACCTCTTCTCCCTTTGAGTTGACTATCTTTTTGCCATCGGCTTTAAGTCCTTGCCCCCAACTAAGCATTGTTGAGAGTAACAAGCCAATAAAAAATATGTGTTTTTTCATAGTATGTGTGCATAGTCTTTTTTTATAAAAGTAAAGTATTTTACTAGCTTAATTTAAGGCTAGTAAAATACTATAAAAAAAAATTCAAATTAACTCAATAACTGCAAACTTTTTTTAATTAATTGGAGTTATAATTTTTGTAAAGACATATTGTCTAAAACAATACCATCAGTACCCCATTGAGCACCTCCTGTTCTGAACAACAGGTAGTAGGTTCCAGCGGTTGTAATTTCAAATTGCCCGGGGTTCGCACTAGGGTCGCAACCACCTTCTACTGCAGAACCAGAATATGTTTTTATATTTCCACATTCCCATGTATTGTAAGCTTTCAATACTTGCTGATCTCCAATGTAATCTTGACCACTATTGTCTGTAGGTTGTGTAGCGCCGATATACACCTCACCCCAAGAATCGTTGATATTTGTATAGGTCATATCCATATCAAATTGATAGCTTCCTGCCTCTAAAGTTACTTCGGTATAAATAGCCCAATGTTTCCAAGGATCTGTAGCTGTTTCCGAAAATTTAGCTACACCATCTGCTATGGATACTGAACCAACTCCATTATCGGTAGCATCTATGTTAATAATAGTCCAGCCACTATCATCACTAAATGTTCCGTTCTGAATAAGGTTAAGAGAAGTTCCAATGGTTATATCTTTTATAAATTCATTAGAACCATAATTATTAGTAGCAGTTAGCTTGACTGTATAAGTACCCTCTTGAGCATAAGTATATGTAGGGTTTTCTTCAGTTGAAGTACCCACATTATCTCCAAAATCCCATAAATAAGATGTCCCAAAGAAGGATGTATTTGTAAAAGTTGCTGTAAAATCAGATTTTGCAATTGTAAATCTTGTTACAGGAAGAAATTTAGGAGGTGTAATAACAATCCCTGGCAACAACGGCGTCATAAATACATTATCTAAAGAAAGACCTGTACCATAATCAGCTCCACCACCTCTAATAACAAAATAGACCGTTCCTGTAGTATTAAATGTAAGCAATCCGCCACCTTCACCAACACAGCTTATTTCAGTAAGCAAGCCTTCAAAAGGTTCTGCTCCACATCCCTCCCAAGTATTCAAACCTAATCGTGCTCCTCCATCGGCATAATCTGAACCTGGCACTGGAATTTCCGCTCCAATAAATATTTCATACCAAGAATCTGATAGTCCACTTCCTGATACTTCCATATCAATTTGATAAGGAACATTTGCTTCAACATGCACTGGTTGATAAATTCCAACTTGCCCCCAACTTCCGCCAGTCCAAACTGCCTTATCTCCTGAAAAGTTTACATCAACACCATCTGCAATTGGCAAAACAGTCCAATGGTCATTACTATTAAATTCCCCATTTAAAAGAATATTTGGACCTTCAAAATCTTCGTTAATAACAATTGTTTGAATAGATTCTGCATCACCACCTTCAGTAAACACTTTGAATCTCACATCATAATCTCCCTTTTTTAAATATATTTTACTCGACTCTAGCCCTTCTGCTGAAGAATTATCTCCAAAAGCCCAGTGTGTATACCAAGTTTCGACTTGTGTATCTGCTTTAAATATGACCCTATTGGGGTTTTCTGTATCAAATACATATGAATATGTGGCATCATCACTTGTAGGAGCAACAACAACAAAATCATCATCTTTACAGGCTGTAGAAATTAAAATAATTCCCAGCAATAAAAGGCTGCTTAAAAATTTTATAGTTTTCATCTTTTAAGTTTTTAATTTAATTTTAGTAACCAGGGTTTTCTTTAAGTTTGTTATTGTTATTTCTTCTATCTTGACCAATTGGTAAATAATAGTGGCGCTCATAAAAATTCGATTCTAAAGGTGCAGCATCAAATGTTTCATAGGTAAAGGTCTCCACACCAAAATCATCAATATGTCTAAGAATTTTCACACCTTCAACCTGAAAACTTAACGCTTCTGTAGCAATTCGCCATCTTCTAACGTCCCAATATCTTTGATCTTCAAAAGCCAATTCCAACTTTCTTTCATGTCGAATTTTATCTCTCAAATCTGTTCCAGACTGTGCCTGTAAACGAAGGTTTTGTTTTAAACCTGCTCGGGTTCTAACCGGTTCGATCAAATCTCTTGCAGATTCTTCTTGACCAAGTTCAATGGCAGCTTCTGCAGCATTTAAATATATTTCACCTAATCTAAATATAATACAATCCGTACCTGAGAAATATTCTTTTATAAAAAGTGGAGAGCTTCCATCTTCAAGATATTTTCTAATATAAAAGCCTGTTTGGCTAAAATCTGTTGTGGTAACTCCATAACCGTCTTTGCCTACACCTGTGAAGGGATCTGTATCAATTTCACCAGCTCTTTCAGTACCATACCAGTTTTCTACTGGCGATCCTTGGAATATATCATTATTAGTTAATATGGTGCCCTTTAAACGAGGGTCTCTATTTTCCCAAGGGTTTTTCTCATCAAAACCAGACCCAGCTTCATTCGGTAAAAGCCCAGTATCTATCATTTCATAGCTATCAATAAGTTGCTTTGTTGGCGACAAACTAGATCCCCAATCTACTCTGTAGCTCCAAGGAACGTTATGTAAATCATACGAATGGCCTTTCTCGAAAGGAAGCCATATTTTCCTGAAAATAGTTTCGTCTTCCGTTTCATCAAGAAACAGATTCGCATAGTTGTCGTCCTTGTTTGGATATTTATCAAATAAGGTAAAGCCACCTTCTGCGATGATTTTGTTTGAGGCATTTAAAGATGTTTGATAATAACTATTCGCGTCAGAAGATGAAATTCCAACTAAACCATCTAATTGAACAGTACCGTATTTTGCAATACTAGCAGCATATAAGGCAACTCTTGACTCTAAAGCTTTAGCAGCCCACATACTAGCTCGCCCTATTTCTCCTGGCCATTTAATTGGTAACAAATCAAAAGCCAATTGGGTATCTGCAAGAACTTGATCGTACACTTCTTTTTCAGTGTTCCTTGATGGAAAAAGCTCATCTTCTGGCGTTGTATCTGGATTTTGAGTTTCCAAAATAATGGGAACCCCTCCATAACGTTTTGCCATTTCAAAATAAGCAAACGCTCTTAAAAAATAAAGTTCGCCTAATCTGTTATTGCGTTCTTCATCAAGATACACATCACTACCCGCCGCTTCAATGTTATCAATGGCTAAATTCATCTTATAAACATTAAAGTATCCCCACCAATCCATAGGCCAACGATTATCTGCTGTTCCCCAGAGTCCTGGTCTAAATTCATTGTAATTTTGTGTCCAAGCATACGTACCCATTGCCAAATCTGATAAAGCATCACGTTGGGCACCAAATCCAGCACCTCCAAAATCTTTTAAATAATCCCACGGCATATTCTCGTATATCTGGAATATATAAGAATCTGTTAAATCCTTGTCACCCCAAACATTACTTTCTAATAATTGATCTAAGGGTGGTTCATTTAAAAAGTCATCACCACAACTAAAAAAAGCAAGTGTGATTATAGCTAATATTAAGTTTATTTGTTTCATCATCATTTTTTTAAAGTGTTACATTAATGCCAAATGTTATTGATTTCGTTTGTGGGTAAACCCATCCTTGATCAGATCCCTCTAATTGTGGGTCAAAATCTTCTTTATAATCTTTTATTACAAATAAATTGTATCCCGTTACAAAAAATCTAACTTCATCAAGAGTTTTTTTCGTTATAGCTTTTGGTAATGTGTAACTTAAATTGATATTTTTAAATCTAATATGTTTCCCGTCTCTTATCCAAAAATCGGATTCTCTATTATTATTAGGGTTTGTTCCTCCTTCGCTTATTCTTGGATAGGCGGCACCTATATTTTCTGGCGTCCAATAATCTAACTGATAATCATAGCCTGTAAATGCGTTTAACAAAGGTCTCTGTGCTTCTCCTCCTATGTAAACATCGTAGCCAGAAGCACCCGTTAATAAAACTGACAATGCCAAGTTTTTATATTCGACTCCTAAGTTTAAAGAATAATTTGTAGCTGCTTTACTCCCCTGTCCAATGAATTTTTTGTCTGTATCATTAATAAAGCCATCTCCATCTATATCTTTGTACTTAATATCTCCAGGTTGTATTGTGTTGTTTCCAGCATTGTCTTGAATTGGGTGATTGTCAATTTCTTCTTGACTTTGAAAAAGCCCATCAGAAAGAAATCCAACTCTAAGACCTGTAAAATTCCCTGTTCTTGTTTGGTTTGATGCTATAAATTCGTTTTGTATAGGAGCTTCATCTATAAAAACTGCTTTTTCTCTTGATTTTGAATAATTTATACCTGCAGTTATTTTCAAATCCTCAGTAAATTGCTTTTTATAATTTGCTGAGATTTCAAAACCTTCATTAGAATATTCATGTAAATTTTGCAATGCCACTCCTACACCTAAAGTATTTGGAATACTCCCTGAAGGAGATGCTAATGCACCTTCTTTTGTTCTAAAGAAATAATCGAATGATAAGTCAAGTTCTCTATTAAACAAAGATGCATCTAAACCTACATCGTAAGTAGTATTCGTTTCCCATGTTAAATTTTTATTTGGAATATTTTTATTGTCAATAGTCAGGACTGTCCCATCGTTATTAGTAGCGTAAAAGAAGCTATATTTAAAACCGCCTAACCATTCAAATGAACTATTACCATCAAAACCAGCCATTCCTATGGATGCTCTTAGTTTTAATTCTGGAACGACCTCTTTTAATGACTCAAAAAATGATTCTTCAGATAACCTCCAACCTAATGAAAGAGAAGGAAAAAAACCATATTCATTGCCAGGTGCAAATCTTGAAGAGCCATCATATCGATACGATGATTCTAAAAAATATTTAGATTTATAATCATAACTAAAACGGCCAACAAATCCTAAACGGTTTTCACGAAATTCGCCACCGTTTGCGCCTTGATTTTTTCGTGATCCAGCAGGAAGTTGATCAATTGCCGTAGATTGAAAATCTTGACGAGTAGCATTCACATTTTCTCCTTGTATTTGTTGTATCTCTGCTAATAATAAGGCTGAAACATTATGATCTCCAAAACCCCTTTCATATTTAATAGATTCCTGTAAAACATAATCGTTACTATATCTTGACCCTACATTCAATATAGTTTCACTTGGTGTATCTAAGGGTGTTGCACGTTCTACTTCAAACTCGCCAGTTTGTGTATTTAATGAAAATTGATCAAAACTTTTCTTCCAATCTTTACTATAAAATGTGTCGTAAACCAATGACGCATACGATTTAATACTTAAACCTTCAACTTGAGGAACTTTCCATTCTAAGGATATTTTAGCATCAAAATTGTTATTTCTTTGTCTATAATATCCTCCATTGAAATCTCTTAAACCTTCTATAATATGCGTTGGGCCACTAGGATTTGCAGGTTTTCCATCAGGGTAATATGCTAAATCTATAGGCTTAGCTCTACTTAATTCTCTAAAAATATTATATGCTGAAAATGCAGGTGCTTCATTTATTCTTCGGCGAGCTCCCATATTAAATGTCAATTCTAAATTATCATTAATCTTTGCGTTAATATTAGAACGCATATTGAATTGTTGATAAGAAAGCACATCAGCCGTATAATTTGATCCTTGATTTAAATAACCTCCAGACACAAAATATCTAACTTTTTCTGTTCCTCCTGAAAGGTTTAAATTATGACGTTGTTGAAAACCCCAATCTTTAAAAATCATTCCTCCCCAATCCGTATTAGGATAATTAACAGGATCTGTACCATTTCTGAACAATTCCAATTCCTCTTCTGTATATCTTGGTGCTTTACCTGCATTTATTAGCCCTTCATTTAAAACCTGACCATATTGAGCAGAAGTAAAAAAATCTGGAAAGGATGTAAATGAGGTATATGTAAATTGATTGCTATAAGATAGCTTTGGCTTTCCAATTTTACCTTTTTTTGTTGTAATTAATACAACACCATTACCACCTCTTACTCCATAAATAGCTGTCGCCGCAGCATCTTTTAAAACAGATATATTTTCTATTTCATTAGAATCTAGTTGGTTTAAATCTCCAGGAGCACCATCTACTATGACTAATGCAGGGCCAAAGTTTCTTACCTCGAAAGAGGAATTACTAAAACCAGGTTCACCAGAGCCTTGTCTTACAAATAAACCAGAAGCCAAACCCTCTAAAGCATTACTTACATTTGCTACCGGTTGTTTTTTTAAAGATTCTGCATTTATAGTTGAAACCGCAGAAATTAGTTTTGTTTTTGATTTAGTTCCATAACCTATAATCAGTATTTCATCTAAATTATTGTTATCTTCACTTAGAATAACTTCTAAGTTTGTACTATCCGATATCGTTAGTTCCTTCGTTTTATAACCAATGTATGATATAACAAGAACATCTCCTGAAACAGCATTAATAGAAAACTTTCCATCAAAGTCAGTAGAAGTTCCATTGGTTGTTCCTTTTACAGAAACACTTGCCCCTGGTAGGGGTTCATTACTATTGTCAGCTACTGTTCCACTTATTGAAACCTGTGCCATCCCCATCATACTCACACATGTAAATAATGTGAGCATAAGAAACTTGGTTTTGCTTAGTTTTTTTGAACAATTTAAAAGTATTGTCTTCATATAATTAATTAATTTTCATTTAAGTATTTGAACAATTCACTATAAATTATGGTGTTTTGTAAAAGATATAAGTGACTAAATACCACTTATATCTTTTATAAACCATGCTACTACTGTTTGATTAGTTTTTTAGTTTCTGTTCCTAATGCTGTACTGATTTCAGTAATATAAATTCCTGGAGTTAAGCCTGAAATATCCACTTCAACAGATTCAGCATTTGGCATTATCCTAAGGGCACTATTACCTAAAATAGAAAACACCTCTATGGAAGTAATCACTTGATTTTTAGTAGAAACATTCCAACTATCAGTTGTTGGATTTGGGTACGTAGATAAGCCTTCAATTTGAAAATCTTTAGTGCTTAGTGAAGCGAATGCTCCAAAAACAAAATCATCAATTTGAAAGATATTATCATTCACATCTGGAAAATCAGTACCATCTTCTTGAATAGCAAAAAACAATGCTATTTTGGTATTTGTGTTAGTGTTATGGCTAGAGAAATCAAATAATAGTTCTTGCCAAACATTTGGCGTAGTATAATCTTGAGCTACCGCATGTTCTGCGGTTCCTTCTACTTTAATAGTAACAGAAAGTGCTCTTGGTCCTTTAACTTTTATTGAAAAACCTCTATCTCCAGTAGACAAATCAATTTTGTCGCTATACTCATACCTTAACTGAGACCACCAGCTTAGATTTATCCCCGTCATCTCACCAACATTTGTAGTTAAATTAATACCATCCGTAACGGTATTTATAGCATCATCATTAAATAATGCACTTTCAGCTCCTACAAATGGCGTTGCCGTATCAAAATTGAAGTTGAAGTCAGTTAAAAGTGGAGGGCAGGCAGCACAATTTGAGCCTCCGCAATCTACACCAGTTTCATTTCCATTTTGAACACCATCAGTACAAGTAGGGATAACAGAAACACTACTTTTTTCAATATCATCAAAATAATATTTATGTCCAACGCCTGAAGGTATGCTATTAGCACCATCAAAATAAAGAACAACTCTGTTGAAATTACTAGCAGTAACTGAACTAAAATCGAAAACTAACTGAATCCATTGACTTGTTTCTGCTTGGCTTACTTGGTATTTTAATTCAGTATTGTCCGCCCAAGTTGGGTTATTTTGTAATTTAAAAATAACTTCAACAGGTTCATCAACCCAAACTTTAATTTTAAAAGTAGGTGTTGCAACAAAATCAAAATTAGTTAAAGTCCCAGCAGATTCAATTCCAACGAATCCACTACCTCCATCATGTGTAAATTCTCCAACATTTGCTGATGTATTAATACCTGTTTGATCCGGGTTATTTATTTGAGCAAAACCCGCACTTCCCCAGCTTCCAAAACCACCTGAAGTAGCAGTAGTTTCATAATCAAAAAGCACTTGTCCCTGAGTTTGATAAATTGTTACTGCAAAGAACATTGATAATAAAAAAGTAATTTTTTTCATAATAAATAGTTAATTAAGTTAAATTAAAATATAAACTGATTAATTATGGAGTTGTATTTGATCTGATAATCTTTTATTTTTGCGATGTCTTTACAAATAAAAAACCATATTATTAATTTCCTCAAATTTGTGAAGAAATTAATTATATGGCAATTTTATGGCCTCTACAAAAACTAATATTAACAGAAAGGCACCTCTACAAAAACTTTGTTAAAAAATTTAAATAGCTGAATATCAGGTAATATTGGGGTGTTAAATTCTGTGGATGTAATTTACAAGATTTATATCCTTATCTAAATTAATTTTTTTACGAAGTCTATATCGACTTTGCTCCACACTTGTGATGGCAATATTCATTAAAGAAGCAATTTCTTTTGAAGAAATATTTAATTTTAAGTAGGCACATAACTTGATTTCGTTGGAAGATAAATCAGGATGTTTTTCTCTCAAGTTTTCAAAAAATTGAGCATGAGAATTTCTGAAGTGCAATTGAAAGGTTAACCAATCTTCTTTATCTACTAAGTGATTGTTAATTTTTTTAATTACTTTTTTTACGGGATAATGTAGGGAGCTATTCATTAACTCGGCATCAATATTTTTTATGTCTTTTATTAAATCTGTTAGCAATTCATTTTTCTTAATATTGTTTAATGTAGAAGAGGCAAGTGCCGAATTTTTCTTTTTTATTTCTAAATTCAAGTTTTCTTCTCTCAAAATGAGCATTTCTTTCTCTGTCTCAAGTCGATCCATTTTAAAAACCTCTTCTTGATATTTTCTTTTATTTTCTTCGGCTTGTTTTAAATCTTTAATTTGTTTTTGGCTTTTCTTTTTAAAATATCTCCTATAAAGGACATTAATGACTAGAAAAAATAAGAGATAAAAAGCAAAGGCCACTTTTGTTAAATACCAAGGAGATTTAACGTAAAACGCTCTACTTATTGTCTTAGATATATTTTCGTTTTCACCACCAGACCTCAGCTCTAAAACATATTTTCCTGCCGACAAACCTGGGAAATTTAACTCTGACACAAACTCCCAATTAGACCATTCCTCATTCAATCCAATTAATCTATACTGGATCTGAGAAGAGCTTAGAAAAGGTGTTTTTGGGCTCGCTATTGTTACTCTTAAAAAATTATTACCATTCGGAATATCGTCTAATTCCTTTTTATATATGGGTTTAGTTATAGTGTCTGTTTTACTGATAAACTCTAGAGATCTTAACAATGGGGTTTGTTTTTTTGAATCAAAACCCACATTTTTAATTGTATGAAAAACAAGACCGTTATGAATTCCTATTCCAAAAACAGAATCGTTTAGTTTTTCAAACTTATTGAAATCATTTAAATGTTTATTTCTTATCGAATAAAAAGAACTTTGCACATTTTTAAAACGATCTCTATCTCTAACGATGTAACCCAAAGATTTAGGAGTAGAATACCAAAAAATATTTCCTTTTTGCACGATACTATTAATCCCTTTTATGTTTTTAAATAATTGTGAAGCATATTTTTTTGGAACGAAAGTATTGTCTATGGGATCAAAACTAAAATACCCCTTTGGATTATAAAAAACCAAATCGTCATCAATCTTACATAGATAGGCATAGGTTTCTACAGCGGTGTTGTTTACACCATAAAACTCGAAATCTTTAAGATTGATGCCATCATCAGATAAATTTAACCGATAATACCCCTTTGCTGGATGTGTTACCCATAAATCTCCATATTTATCAAACTCCATAAAACGGGAGGACTCTCCATAATTACTCCATTTTTTTTCAAATACCCAATTACCATTTATCAGTTTGAATACAGCAATTCCTGAGTAAAATCCTACATACAGGACATTCTTTAATTTAGGATGCTTTTTAAAAACCCAAGCGCCTCCCTCCTTGAGTAATAATTTTAACTTTTGATTTTCTATAACGGAAACCCCTTCGTGGGACCCCACTAAAATTTGGTCATCAATTTCTTCTATTTCCCAGATTTGTCCAATACTATTATCGATTAGATTTAGTTTTGAATTTGACAAGCTACCATTTTTCATAAAAAGCCCTTGATTCGTTCCTAAATACAGCGAAGAATCTTTCACGTGACTTGTATAAACGGTTCCAAAATCTCCTTTATAATCAAATAAACAACTCGTATTACTACTAGCTTCAAGGTAGGTTAATCCTTTTTCCATTCCCAACCAAATATTATCGTTTAGGTCTGCAAATATCTTCCGTACAGTATTCTCTAAAAGTCCATTGCTCTTTGATTGATTCATAAGGATTTTCCCCTGAGCAGAAACAACATAAATTCCATTTCTTAGGGTACCAACAATAAATTTATCTTTTCGAAATGGTACAATATCATTCGCAACATGTTCTTTAATAAAAGCATTTACTTCCCATTTTGTTTTTGAAAGTCGTTTATCTTTCCAAGACCAAAAACCTTTTCTTTTGGTTGCTATTAATAATTCATCCTTATTTTTCACAAATACATTTATGATATGTAAATCTTGTTTATCCGTGCCTTCTAATAATACAAATTCACTTCCTTTTAACTCAAAAAGACCAATTCTAGTATCTTGAATGAAAACCCTATTTTTAGAAGAAAAAAGAAGGTTAAAGCCTTTATTTGCTTGAATGGTTTCAAGTTTATTTGTTGTCGGATCGTAAATAAATACTTGCTGAAATGTTTGAAAAATAATTTTACCTTCAATTTCTTTAATTCTTGAAAAAGTGGGTAATAATGGCGCTTGTTTTGTAGGTTGTTTAAAAAACAAACTCGTATACTCTAAAAGTCCTTTGTCATTTTTATGCCAGTAACCAAAACCCCCGTGGCCAGAAGTATAGATATGTTGATCATCTTTGTATAAAACTGAACGTAAATCAGATTCTATTCCTAGTTTATAATTTTTCCAGCGAACTCCATCAAATTCTTTTAACCCATTTGAGGTCGCAAAATACATCAGACCATTAGCGCTTTGAGAAATATCAAAAACTGTTAAGTCACTGTTTGTGTCTTCTTCTGTAAAATTTTTAACAAGGGGCGTTCCTTGTATATTAGAAAACTGTCCACAGATAGTCGATGCAGTGGATAAAAAAAAGACAAAAAGTAATTTTCTAAACATTGGAGGAATCTATTTTAATATATCATTTTCATAGGATACTATTATTCAAGATACACAAAGATAATTATATAATTCTTTTTATTTGAAATGGATAACTATTTTTATCTAAAAGCTGTTACACTGGGGATTAAAATTACTAAAAAAACTATAAATCACTAAAGTCTTATATCTTTACCAATTATAATTTATTACACTCATGAACGTACAAGATTTAGTAGGCAATTATTCTATTATTGGTAACAATCAAGAAGCTGAAGAAACCTCTTATAAGGGAGAACTTTGCTTGTCTTTAGATGAAAATTATAGAATTATTGCTATATGGAACATCGAAGGTACTCAAGAACAATTTGGCACTGGTTTTTTTAAAGATAATATTTTAGTACTTAACTTTAATTACCAAGGTGATGAAAATACAATTTATAAAGGTGTTGCGGTCTATAGATGTATTTCTAAAGATATTTTAGACGGTTTTTGGTCAGAAAAATATGGTAATCCGCTATATTTAGGTGAAGAGCGTTGTTTTAGAATAAAAGAAAATATACTTTTAAATTAAAAATATATTTATAATTTCTTTACGTTATCTTTTATTTTTTTAGACTTGCTTGAGTTTTTT
>Ga0180120_10000398_pt1 | contig 22405 bp, 25 predicted proteins | sample CPBDNA_3_FD_129677 | JGI IMG/M metagenome (GOLD analysis project Ga0180120, IMG submission 129677) | Freshwater to marine salinity gradient microbial communities from Chesapeake Bay, USA - CPBay_Spr_31_0.2_DNA (version 2) (version 2) | ecosystem: Environmental > Aquatic > Marine > Coastal ... | reverse complement strand
TGTATGCGAGTGGCACTGCTGAGCCTGCAACCGTTACAGTCTCATATGATAAAGTTAACCTTGCATACACGGCAAGTGGTAGTATTGGCCATACAACTGATACAGGAACTTCTTTTCCTGTTTATTATGATAACAGTACTGGTGCGATCAGGGCAATGAACCTAACTGACTTTTTGGATACTTTTATATATCCAGCGGTTATAACTATGTCCTCTTCCACTGAATCTGCTGCGACTGCTGGAACATATACAGTCACCGCCTCTGCTACCGCTGCATCAAACTATACAAAAGTTTCTGGTGATGATACAGCAATCTTTACAGATACACGAGCAGATACAGGTTCATATTCTGCTGCTGGTATTCCAGAAACGTTGGATCAACCATCTACTATCACAAATTATTATCTTCATAGAAGGGACGGTACTGATAATACTCCAGCACGAATACCGTTATATATTAATGGCTCAAACAATTTACAAGAATTTGCTGCTAGTGATATCAATACTCTAGTGGGTGATTGGTTGAGATTTACTGCTGCTCATGATACTAGTGGATATAAAATATCTTATAATGTTGGAACAAGTGGAAGTGGTTCGGTTCGTGGTTCTACGATGACAGATACTAAATTGGACGGTGCTGGTTTATATGCTCAGTTACAGGTTAACATTGATGATTATCGGTCACAAGAATTTCCGAATGGAACGGCCCAGAATATCAGTCTATATAATTTACGGATACATTACTCCTAAATAGGAGGTAGGAGAAGACAATGGCATTTACAGGAAAAGAGAGTGCGGCATACTTTGCAGATGGGGAACCTAAGTTTCCATTTGTGGGAAGGATTATTGAAGCATACTATACCAGCGCTGCACTAGACAATATTTGTGTTATACACAACTATGAAGTTCCAGACGATGGCCATCACACGGCCGCCGATGGAGTCACACCTAATGGTGGTGAGTTGGTTGCAACTGTTTATAATATTAGTGTTGCTGAAAATGATGAAAGACTTGCAGCATTGTTAGAAGAATTTTCCTATGAAGCAATTGATGAGTGTACTCGTAACAAAAATGAAAATACAAGACAAGAGTTCAGAGATGCGTTTCATCGTTATGCCACACAGAATAATATGTATGGCCATGGATTAGATGCTGGTCAGAACCAAGATGAAAGTCAAGGTAGTTTGAATGTTATTTTTGATTTTGATCCCGATAATACTGAACACAAAGAAGTATTGTTCAAGATGAAATTGAAAATGTTTGAACAAGATGCTGTCAAGAGCAGTAAGAAACGAAAAGCAAAAACTGAAATTCGTAAGGCAGAAACTCCTGTGGAGGCGATAAAAGCATACGCATCTTTCTTTTAAATAAACCCTTGACAAATAATCCTATATGGTGTATGGTTAATTATGAATATATTAGGAATTTCAGAAGGGTTTCATGACGCAGCAGTATGCGTTCTAAGAAACAACAGAATAATATTTGCCTCTCAAGCCGAAAGGTTTAGTGGGGTTAAGAATGATAAGTGGATTCATTCTGACCAACTTCCCAAAACACAAAGATATAAACCTGATGTAATTGCATATTACGAAAAACCCTTTCGTAAAAATTTAAGACGTTTGTATGCGGGACAGAAATGGCAAAAAGTTCGTATGCCATATAACGAGTGTTATGGTCATCATGAATCTCACGCAGCTGCTGGTTATTACACTTCTCCTTTTGATGACTGTAACATCTTAGTCATTGACGCAATCGGTGAGTGGGATACCATGTCTATATGGAAAGCAACCACAGAGAAAAAACATTTAGGTCACACAACTCACACTCTTAAAAAAATAACTTCGTGGAAATATCCACATTCTCTTGGACTTCTCTATTCAGCAATCACACACCGTATAGGTCTGAAACCTAACGAAGATGAATATATCACGATGGGTATGGCTGCGTTTGGTGAACCCAAATATAATTTGGAAGATCAGTTATGGGAAAACAACCATAAGGGTGTTGGCAACATATTTCCAAAAGCACGCTCAGAAGACCTCGCAGCGTCCGTACAATCGTTGTACGAGAGGGAGTTGATTAAACTGGTAGAGATGTGTCCACATGAAAACTTAGTCATCATGGGTGGGTGTGCCTTGAACTGTGTTGCAAATTCAAAGATTAAAGGGAAAAACATTTGGATAATGCCTGCGCCAGGCGATGCGGGTAGTGCATTGGGTGCAGCTGCATTGGTTAGAAAACAAAAATTAAAATGGGAAAATCCATATCTTGGAACTCCAATTTTCAATCCAGTTAATGTCAGCAACGTTGTGCAAGAATTGTTGGACAATAAAGTGTGTGGTTTTGCAAGTGGTAGAGCAGAGTTTGGTCCACGAGCACTAGGTAATCGTTCTCTACTTGGTGATCCAAGATACGATATCAAGGACACTGTGAACGATATCAAGAGGCGACAAAAGTTCCGTCCCTTTGCTCCTGCCATATTAGAGGAGTATGCAGACAAATACTTTGAAGGACCGATGAACGAGTATATGCAGTTTGTCGCCAAGGCAAAACATGATTACAGTTCTGTCACACACGTTGATGGTACTGCAAGAGTTCAAGTGGTAAAAAAAGATTGTTCATCCTTAATAAGACAAGTTCTAGAAGAGTGGCATGAACGAACGGGTTGTCCAATGCTTCTGAATACCTCCCTAAATATAAAGGGTAAGCCAATGGTGAATACTTGGGAAGACGCTAAGGAGTTTTCAAAATTATATAATGTCGCTATTTTCTAAGAAAAAACTTATAGTTGCTGGTTGCAGTTATACTGACAACTACGCAATGAAAATTCACATTCAACAATTTCCTATATGGTCTGAACTTCTTGCTGATAAACTTGGCATGGAGTTAGTGAATCTTGGCAACTGTGGAGATGGTAACGAAGCGATTTGGAGCAAGGTGACTGATGAGATAGTCAGCACTAAAAATATTGGGTTGGTGGTTGTTGGTTGGTCAGAGGTTGAACGGACCAGTTTTTTTGCAGAGGTATACAATCGAAGGATGGCTGTATATCAACATCAATGGGAAAGTTTCAAGCCTGGTAGGAAAATAGAAGAGGTCGAAAATAAAAGTGACGTAGAGATAAACACCTTTCGAGAGGGTAAAGCTTTCAAGATTTCTGAAATATTTGATAAGTATCATTTGATGGATTTGACTGCTGGAACACAAAAGACACTTAGATATATTTACAATTTTCAGTCTCTTTGTACATCTCTAAAAATTCCTCACCTACATTTTCAAGCTTGTTACCCTAATGCTGATGGTGATACAATAACAGACATGCAGAGGTTTGGGAAAGAACTTATAAATAGTCCGTACCTCTCTTTGATTGAAGATACAACATTTCTTGGTTGGCCCATATCAGAACATATTGGCGGTTGGTGTTGGGATTATCTAATGGACCAAAAAGACCCATCAAGAAATAAGATGAGGATAACTAAAAAAGATACCCATCCAAATGAAATGGGTCATGAATATATTATGGAGATATTGTTAGATGGTTATAAAAAGAATTATTCTTAGGTTGAAACTTTTCTGGTCAACTGTTATCATGAGAAGAAAGTTGCCTGAACCCCATAACTTCATATACGAGAAAGATGAGTGATGAGAAAATTACTCATTGCATCTGGTTGTAGTTTTACTAAAAACAAATTTCAAGACCTAAAATTTTGGCCAGAACTTCTTGCAGAAAAATTAGATATGGATTTTATTAATATTGGTAGAGGTGGAGCAAGTAATCAGTACATTCATGATATAACCATTGACACGATATATGAAAGTAAAAATATAGGTTTGGTCGTATCTGCATGGTCTGGATTTGATAGGACAATATCTCTTGATGCTTCAGTAGTGCCTTTTATTGATACCCCCCAACCAGAATGTCCTTTTGGTGATTACAATGTTGTGGATGTGAAAACAAATTTAAAATCTGCTGGAAATGTAACTCAATCTCGTAAATACCCAAGATACATGATTGAAAAAGGCATTAGAAATATGTTGTCTTTGTCCAGTTTTTGTAGAGATAAGAAAATACCATACTTGCAAATAGCAAGTTTAATACGATGTATGCCGCTTGTTTCTAAAGACATAGCAAAGCTGATGTTACAATATAAACCATTAATGGATTTGGATAATCAGAATATTATTGGTTGGCCATTTCTGCAATCTATGGGCGGATTTAATTTCTTTGAGATTGTTGATTGTCCTGACAACGGCCACCCAACCCAAGATGATCATGACCATGTAAGTGACATTATATATAAAAGATACGGAGAGATTTATGGATAATACAATATTATGCGTTAAGTGGGGAGACAAGTACGGCCGAGAATATGTGGAGAAGTTGAAACAACAGTGTGAAGATAACTGCTCAGTCCCTTTCAACTTTTACTGTCTCACTGACAAAAAAGAAAAAGATTATGATATACTGCTTCCTTCATCTTGGGATAAGTACGAAGGTTTGCATAGTAGATTTCGTAATAAACAGGCTCCTTCTAACATGTGGGCATACAGAAAACTCTACATGTTTCAACTTGATTATTACACATCTACAGGTGGATGGAATGAATCTGAAAGAGATTTTAAAACTATACAGGGAAATAATTTTCTTTATCTCGACTTAGACGTTATCATCCACCAAGACCTAAAATATTTCTTTGATCTTGATATGAAACAATCATGGACAGCAGAGACTAAAGTCACCGCTGTACATGGTAAACCGTGGATCGTTAGGGGATGGTGGAACGATATGAATTTGTGTCGTAAGAACTATGCTGCTATGGGATCAACTCCTATAAATTCATCTGTCATTCGATGGAATAGAGGACAACTCATAGAGATATACAAACACATTGCTAAGAACTTAGACGTTTTATTTTTTACATATCCTACCATTGATAATTATCTTAATCACTTTTGGTATAATATGTGGTATGAAGATAGTGGTCGGACAGATGAAAGTTTCTTTAATGTATTTCCAAAAGGAGACATTTATTCATATTATACAGGTAACATTTTTCCCTCAGACATGGAACAAAAAAAATTAAGGCCAGATCATAAAATCTGCTTGTTCAACAACAGTGCAGATACAAATGATGTTGAGGAGCTAAAATCATTATGGTAGCAATTGCAGCGGAGGGTCATAACGTGCATTTAGAATTTAGACCAAAATTAGCAGAGGATTGGAAGAACGCAATCTCAGCTGGCGTGAATTTAGAAGCTGGAAATTATCAATACTTGACAAAAAGAGTTTTTGACAGTATGAACGCTTCTCAATTAGAAAGTAAAATTTGGTTGGTAGAGACATTAGAAAAATTTGATGTGCAACCGAAAAGAGTAGCTCTACTTGCTGGTTGGTTTGCTCAATATATTGTTCCTCTCATGTTCGATACATTTCCGAAGTGTGAGTGGATTGAAAATTTTGAGATTGATAATGATGTAGCACCTATAAGTTACAAGTTCAATAAACGATATAAGGATGAAAATAGATACAAAATTAATATGAGAAACGTGATGATTAAACCTCTCAAGTTTGTACAAAACCCTAACACTCCAATACCAAAGGACGATATCTATGATGTTGTTATAAACTGTGCTTGTGAACACATGTATCCTATGTGGAAATTTAGAGAACTAAACAATGCAGTGCAGAAAAATCCCTTGCTTGTGTTGCAGTCATCAAATGATGATCAACACGAAGATCATATAAATTGTGTTGAATCAGAGGACGAACTGATTGATCAGGCTAGAATTAAGCATGTAATATATTCTGGATCAAAAATTCTCTCTAATAAGAGTACAAGATTTATGGTGATTGGTAGATGAATCCTGTTCAGTGGTGTAGAAAAAATGATATATGGTATTTAAAAATTGATCTAGAGATACCAGAGATTATCATCAAAGAAGCTCAGGCAGTTTATGACGAGGGGTTCTTTGTACCGCATCGACTACAGGATGGTGATGAGTGGTGGTCAGCATCTATACATGGATTTGTTCATGAGGATGAAGCTGATACTTCACTTGGATGGAGAAATACTATGAACCCGTCTGGGTACGGGTATTCTGAAAATACAGTGAAGTGGGGATGGACTGAAGTGGCTGAGGTCGCACCAGAGATGAAGAGATGGCTAGAAGACTTTCCACATAAACACTATAGGCGTTGTCGGTTCATGCTGATAAAACCAGGCGGTAGTATCACTGCACATCATGACGCTGGGGATGAAAGAATAAACGAGGGAAGACAGAGAAACATATCTGCTGCAATCAATCTTGCAATCTACCAGCCAGACAATTGTTATCTACGAAGAGTAGACACAAAGGAAGAACTACCATTTGAAAACTGCACAGGATTTTGGTTTGATAATGGTGTAACACATGAGGCACTAAACAGCTCTGATGAAAATCGTTTTCACTTTATTGTCCACGGTGGATCAAACAAAGAAAGAATTGAGTTAATGAAACGGTCTATGGTTAAACAGTTTGGTAAGGATGTATTGAGGGAATTAAATGATTAAAGACTACACAGTAAAACTACCTGACTATACAGATACTATGACACGAATTGTTGGAGACTACACACAGATCGGCCGAGTTAAATCTAACAAAGGTGGATATCAAAGCGCACTTTTTGAACCAGAAGACATGCCAGATTCTCTCAAGAAATGTATTGATCATTATGTGCATTTAATAGACAATACAGTGAATATGGTTCACTGGTGGATCAATGTAAACGGAAATGGTCATTCAAATACCACACATGATCATTATGACAGAACTCCACCAGCAGAGCCAATAGGAGTTAGTGGCATCTTTTATGTTTCTGTTCCAGAGGATAATATGGGCGATGTTGTTTTTCAAGGCACAGTAATGAGATCAAATCCAACTCTTTATGATCCACCTAAAAAGTTTAGTCCTAAAACAAACAGGCTGTTGTTATTTCCTTCCGACTGTTTCCATTCAGTAGAACCGAATGAAAGTAACAAAAAGAGAATAAGCATTGCTTTCAACCATACTAGATAGAAAAAGTATCAACCTTGATATAACCCACCGATGCACATTAGAATGTCCAAAGTGTCTTAGACGTTCTGTTCCCACTAACAATCTTGGTGATTTATCTTTAGATAGTTTCAAGAAGATCATAAGTCATTTTGATCAGATAGAATTTTGTGGTCAAATATCTGACCCAATCTTTCACCCACAGTTCATAGAGTTTCTTGAGCTTACCAAAGATAAAAGAGTCTTTGTACATACTGCTGCTTCTCATAAACCTATGGATTGGTATAGAGATGCATTTCTCGCAAATAAAAATGCCACATGGGAGTTCGGTATTGATGGGCTTCCACAGGACAGTCCTAAATACAGGATAAATCAGAATGGTGAATATTTGTTTAATGTGATGAAAACTGGTGTTGAACTTGGTAATGATATTAGGTGGCAGTATATAATTTTTAAGTATAATGAGAATGACATACCAGAAGCTATAGACCTTGCTCAACGTCACAAAATTCCTATTCATATAAACAAGTCTTCACGGTGGTCTGGTCCAGACGATCAATACAAACCAAGTGAGTATAATTGTGCTTAAACCAAAATGTGCTAAAGGTAAATCGTTTGCGTTAAATGCTGAGGGATATCTATTACCCTGTTGTTGGACAGACCCCTTGCGAAAATTAAAATCAAACTACGATGGAAACATGGACGGTATGGACGATTTGTTTAAAGAAGAATTAAAAATAGAAAATGTCGATACGATTGAAGATATTATACTGTCAACAGAATGGCTTGATTTTTTTAATGGACTAACCAAGGGAACATCTGTTCCTAAAATCTGTATGAAATATTGTAGTGATGATAAAGGAACTAGAGAGGTAGAAGTTCATGACTAAATTAACAGACTTAGAGTGGTTTTGTCCTCAACCATTTATGAATACTGTTTCTACACAAGACGGTTCATCTAAACCATGTTGTGTTTTAAAAGAGTGGCCAAGTAGACATTTAGTAAATGAAGGAATTATTGGTCCAAAGGCTTTGCACGAATCTCAATTGATGAAAGATTTTCGGAAAGAGTTTCTTACTGGTGGTGGCCCGTTGCAAGATAAGTATTGTCAAGTTTGTAAAGAACAAGAAAAACACTCTGCTACAGAAAGTCATAGGATTATGTACCTTGACAAGTTTGATGAAAATCATGGTGAACACAGAGAACATTTAGAAAAATTAGAGGAGTATATTGATACAGATCACAGTGAACCATTTTACTTAACTATGGAATATAATGCTCCAAATAATTTTTGTAATCTGAAATGTAATATGTGCGGCCCGTTTAACTCTTCAACATATGCGAGAGAAAACAAAGCGATAGGTATTGATAAGGGTAAAGGTGCTAGCAGTTCTTGGCTCAAAGGTAGAACTTGGGTTAATGAAGAAGATGATATGACAAAGTTCGAGGAGGTGTTAGAGACAGCTGTTCAAATGAAACTCGTAGGTGGTGAAACGTTAGCATTGCCTCAAAATTATGAAATGATGGACAAAGCTATTGAGATGGGTGTTGCGAAAAACATGCATCTTACCATAACCACAAATGCAACTTTAACTCCAGAGATGGGTAAGTTAGGTGACATATTTAATTATGTTCCAGAGTTCAATGGTTGTCAGATGAACATTTCGGTGGAGTGTTGGGGAGATAAAAATAATTACATAAGGTTCCCGTCAAAGTGGGAAAAAATAATGGAGAACGTAGGACGATTCTCAAAGATGCCTGACACTAGGATATTATTTGCTACTTGTGTTAGCTCTCTTAATATTGGTTATTTGAATGAGGTGGCAGACGGTGTAGATATTTTACAAGAACAGGAGCCAGATATCTATAATAATTTTGCTACTGGTAGTCTTGTGTTTGGTGGAGACAATTTGTATATTGTTACGGCAGTTCCATTAGATATTAGAGAACAATATCTTGAAAGAATTTATACTTTAGTAAAACCGCATCACACAAAAACGTTTATGAAGTTGGCTAATTATCTTACTGATATGGAGTGGGATGAGAAACTACATAAAAAAATGATGATTGATGTTGCAAAACGAGACAAGTTTCGGGGAACATGTTTGACTGATGTGTTTCCCGAATGGAAACCCTATTATGAAAAACTTTGAGGAATTTAAAGACCTTTGGTTAAATGAAACAAACAAGATAAAAATCAAAAAAGGTTTTGAACATTTGGTTTTCATTGTTGTGCATCCAGAAAATTTGGGTTGGAATTTTGGATCAGAAAAACAACTGCAAACAACATTGCTACAAACCTCTGGTGGTTTCACTGGAGCAGGGACAGGTCATGATCAGAAAATATGTTATCTGACAGAACTATATGATGTGTTAGAAACTTGTGATGATTATACTCATGCCATGATTGTTTCTACTGGTATGGTTTTTGATATGGTAAACTATCCAACATCAATTGAAAGTTTTTGTGAGTGGACTAAGGGTGATGAATTTTGTAGAGCTCATATAATTGCACATCCAAATAAACCAGCGTTTCTACATTATCAACATATAGAATTAAATCTTGATATTTGGAGGAGGAAAGGAAAACCCAACCTTCAAAATAAATGGGAAAAATACACAAGATCGTCTGATAATTTTCATGATGACTACACACCATCTACATTAAAAGTATCAGGGTTTCCTACTATCACAAATTTTTCTGTTGGAGAAAGAAAACATAAAGCTTGGTCTTATGGTCATATGGAAGATCGTAAAAAACTTCACGATCTAAATTGGAATATCGCAGTAGATAGAACCTTTGGTTGGCGTGATCAGTTAGATATGACTGACAATTACTTTAAAATATTGATGACTAGGATGTATGAAACGTTTTATGTAGAGAATACGGAAAATTTAGGTAAACTTCCTGACGATGAGTTTAATTTAATTATTACTCCTACAGCTGGATATAGTGGTGAGGTATTTGCTGATAGGTTAAATTTTGATGGTGATATTGTATTCTATGATTATTGTAGTGAAAATATAGATATAAAACAAAATATAGTTGAAATGAATATGACTATGGGTGATATAAAATTATATTCAAAAAATGAAACACAGATGTTTATTTTTAATGATTATGGTGGGGATATACCACACACAGATGAATTGAAAAAACGAGGTATGACCTTTGGAACTCATGAGGAGCTAAGGAAACTACAACTGAATATGTACGAAGAATGTGATATAGAGTATAAAGTATTTGATGTTATAGATAGCTGCCTTGTTGGGAACAAATGGTTCGTGGAAAAAATCAAAGATAAACGGGTGTTCATGGATATTAGTAACATATACGGCTATCATGTATCTCATGTTTGTTATACCTTTCCAGACTTGATTAAAAGTTTTAATAAACTAATTGAACTATTGGATACACACACTCAACACTATTACTTGAGAGGTACAAAACCTACGAAAGACAAATATGTTAAATGATAAATTTACAGAATTAAATCATAAGTATAATGCTTTTGATTATTACAAAGAAAAACTAGATGAAAACTTTCTAGAGTTTACCTTGGAAGAATTGGGTCTACCGACTGCAAATGAGTTGCACAAACAAACTTTAAAAATTGTGGATGAGATTGGTGGCATCAAAGGATGGCAAAGGGATAACAAAGAGGCAGAGAAATATAGAGGGTTTAGTATCTGTGTGAATCCAAACGGTGACGAACACTTACAAAGTCCATATGCAAGTCTTGGTCATCCAAAATTAAACTGGGCTTATTCTCGAATGAACAATCCAAATCCTCCTTGGGAATCTGACAGAGATACCTATTATGATACATATGGTTTTTCTGAAGTTCATCCAGTGGTGAAAAAATATTATGATAAATTTTTAGATTGTGTAGATTTGCTTCCAACTAGGTCTAGAGTTATGTGGTCTTATCCTGGCCACAAACAGTCTTGGCATATAGATGAAGTTTTGTGGAGTTCGATAAGATTTAATATTCCACTGGTTACGGAACCATCTTATATTTTGGAGATTGATGGAACAGATGATTACGGTAATTCTTTGACACTAACAAAACACTTAGAGGTAGGTAAAGCTTATATGTGGAACACAAGAATAAAACATAGAGTTAGAGATACAGGTGGTGGAACTAAACCAAGAATTCACATTGTCGCTGCATTCATTCCTTGGTTTGAAAAAGATGGTGATGATTGGAAACAGAATAAATACTTTGGAGTACAGCCTATGGACATGATAAAATCAAAAATGATTTTTCCTTACGCAACATGAAGATATTTGCAGTTAGAATCGGTGACAAGTATGGGCCGGAATACGAAACATACTTGGAGAAAAAACTTTCAGACTACGAAATAGTCTGGATACGAGAACCCTATCATCCAGAGGTAGAGTTGCAATGGAACAAGATGTACGCTATGCATACAGGCATTGATGAACCTGTTTGTGTAATTGACATTGACATGCTGCTCATAAATGATTACAAGAAAATATTTGAGTTCCCTATCGAGCGGGGTGAATTTGCTGCGATGCCAGGTTGGTGGAGAGATACCGATAAGGAAGGTTACAAAATAAACGGTGGGTTTTTCAAATACTACCCAACCGACTGCGAATACATCTATGAGAAATTCATGAAAGATATGAAACACTGGCAGAGGTATTATATTCTGAATGGTACAACAAATGGTCCTGTAAATGGAGAGCAATATTTTGTTGAGGACTCAGTTAGGGAGAAATTAAAACTAACAGTATTACCACCTCAATGGTTTACTCGTTGGGTAACTGGTGAAGACATAATCTACGGAAAGAGCATGATGAAATTTAATGTTCAGCTAACAAGAAAATATAGAGAGATAACTGGAAACGATTATATATGTTTGGGTGATGAGTTTCATCCTGACATAAAGTTTGTTCACTTCTCACACCGTTTCAACAAACCACACGAATGGGAAGGGTTCAAAAACAATGCTTGATTTTGTCGAGGAAATAAGTTTCGAGGAAATCAAAGAGGTATGGGAGAAAGAACTGTGGCCTGACAAGAAGAATGGAGTTGCAAAAGCAAATGAGTGGACATGGGAATGGTCCGTAGTTCGGAGCAAGAGAAAACTTGGTAAAGACAAACAAATGGCCAAAGAAGTCGAACCTACATTTATTGGTATTAGGTCTGGACAAGAGTTAGTTGCAGTGAACAGTTGTTATTATAGTAATACTCAAGGTATGTTTAAGTATTGGAGATCAAGAGGATTATGGGTTCATCCAAATTTTAGAGGACAAAAATATTCTAGTGTGGTGTTAATTTGGTGTTTAGAATACGCAAAACGCAAAGGTGGCCACTGGATGTGGACAGTTCCTAGAGAAAGTGCGTTAGCGGCATATAAAAGTGTCGGATTTGTTCAACAATCTGATTGGTTTGAAGATGGGCAGTATGGTCCAAACTGTATCGCATCTAAATACTTATAAATAGAGTGTATAAGGAGTGATGTAATGGCAATTCCAGCAACAAAAGCTACACTTAAATCATACTGTCTCAGGTCACTAGGTTTCGGTGTGATCGACATTAACGTGTCTGATGATCAGGTTGATGACCGTATTGATGAGGCACTTCAATTTTTTGCTGAGTATCATTACGATGGAATTGAGCGTGTCTATCTAAAACACCAGATAACACAGGCAGATATTGATCGAGCTGTAACTGATAACACCTCATCTGCAACTGATACCGTTGATAATTCAGTAACAGCTACTTGGCTTGATGGAGCAGGATATATACCTACACCCGATGCAGTTATTTCAGTTGTACAAGTTTTCCCTTTTACAGATAGTTCTACGTCAAATATGTTTGATCTAAGGTATCAGCTGAGGTTGAATGACTTGTATGATTTTTCATCCACTTCTATTATGGAATACCAAATGACGCTTCAGCATCTTGACTTTTTAGAGCATATTTTGGTTGGTGAGGTTCCAATTCGTTTTAGTCAACACCAACAGAGACTCTATCTGGATATGGATTGGAACAATGATATTCATGTAGATGAGTTCATTGTCATAGAGTGTTACAGAAAACTTGACCCGACACAATTTACAGATATTTTTAATGACATGTATTTGAAACGATATACATCTGCTCTCATTAAAAGACAGTGGGGTGCAAATTTATCTAAGTTCAGCGGAGTAGAAATGCTTGGTGGAGTTACTATGAATGGGGGCGAAATTTATTCACAAGCACAAGAAGAGATTACTAAGTTAGAAGAACAAATTCAATTGCATTTTGAATTGCCAGTTAACTACATGATAGGATAATTTAATGGCCGTTAATTCAGCATTCCACACAAATAATGTTGCTGCTCTTGCGACTGAACAAAACCTATACAAGAATTTGGTTGCTGAAGTAATTCAAATTTATGGGCACGATGTTCATTATCTTGATAGAACACTTGTTGCAGAAGACACTGTATTTGGTGAAGATACACTTTCTAAATTCAGAAACTCTGCAAAAATAGAAATGTATGTTGAAAACTCTGGTGGAGGATACGCCGGAGAAAGAGAGCTTATGACAAAGTTTGGGCTTCAAGACTTGAGCGAAATTACATTTGTAGTTGCAAAACATAGATTTCAAGAATTAACAAAACAATTTACTATTGAAGATGCAACAGATACAGATTCGGGTGGTTCTATTTTATTGGAAGCTGATACTATTGATATGTCAGGTAATGCAGTTACTTTTGAGGGGTCTGATTTTTACTTGTTATCAGAGACAGATGCTACAGGTGCAGACCGTCCACTAGAGGGGGATTTAGTTTTTCATCCTATTCTAAAAAAATTGTTTGAAGTTAATTTTGTAAATGATGACGAACCTTTTAATCAATTAGACAATAATCCAGTTTATAAATTATCGTGTCGCACATTCGATTACAGTTCGGAACGTTTGGATACTGGTATTTCAGCTGTTGATGCAATTGAAGATGCGTTGTCTGTAGATACATTAGTGTATCAAGTTACATTGGAACAGTCTTCCGCCGTTAATGAATCTGTTCGTATACATGATACGGCCACAACAAGGGGTCTGCTGAAGGATGAGACAGATAATGACAATATCATTGGTGAGGATGACTCAACTTCAGTCGGTGAGAGCTTGTTACTTGAAACTGGTGAGTGGTTGTTACAAGAAGACTATATACTAGGAGAAGGTAGTAGATTATCTACTGACGCTGATCCGTCAGCGCAGAATGAATTGTTCGATAGGTTAGACGATACGATCCTTGATTTTAGTGAGAATAATCCATTTGGTGATGCAGGGAGTTTAGGTTAATGTTAGGCACACAATATTACCATGAGACAATCAGAAAAGTGGTTGTTGCATTCGGTACAATGTTCAATAATATATCGTTGGTTCGTAAAGACAGCGATGGTAAAGTAGTTCAATCAATGAAAGTTCCTTTGGCTTATGGTCCGAGGCAGAAATTTTTGGTTCGTCTTGCTGAAGACCCAAACTTGACAAAACAGGTTGCGGTTACATTGCCACGAATTGGTTTTGAAATCAATGGTCTTTCATATGACCCATCAAGAAAACTAAATCGTATTCAACAATTTAAAAAGACAAAATCTGGTACTCAAGGCAAATCTCTTGAAACACAATTTATGCCAGTACCATATAATGTTGGATTTGAATTGTATGTACTCGCAAAAAATTCTGACGATGCATTACAGATTGTTGAACAAATTTTACCATACTTCCAACCAGACTATACTTTGACAATCAATGATATGGCTGAGATGGGAATTAAACGAGATGTTCCTATAGTCTTGAATAGTATTTCCTATGAAGATGATTATGAAGGAGACTTTACAGCAAGACGATCCTTAATTTATACATTGAGTTTTACAGCAAAATTCTATCTGTATGGACCTGTTACCTCACAATCTATTATTAAGACTGTACAGGTTGATCAGTTTACAGACCTCAAGGACACTGCTCCTAAGAGAGAGCAAAGACTTGTTGTTACACCTAATCCTACTACAGCTGATGCTGATGATGACTTTGGATTTAATGAAACATCTTCATTCTTCCAAGGAGTGGACGAGTAGTGTGTATGATCAACGTAAGTCTATCAATCTAGAAACATCTATTAGATGCAACCTAGAATGCCCTAAATGTGAAAGAAAATATTTACTGACAAATAATTTACCATTTTTAGGTGGTGATATGTCGGTATCTGACTTTGAAAAGGTTGTGGAATATTATGATAGCATACATCTTATAGGAAACATTTCTGATCCTATTTTTGCTACAAATTTAATAGACTTTCTTAAACTAACTTATGAAAAAAATAAAAAGACTGTATTGCACACTGCTGCATCCCACAAATCTTCAACTAGGTACACAGAAGCATTTAAGGCTAACGTAAATGCAAAGTGGATTTTTGGAATTGATGGACTTCCCAAGGACAGTCATAAGTATAGGATAAACCAAGACGGTGAACATTTGTTTGATATGATGAAACTTGCATTAAACTATGGGTTAACTCCTGTATGGAAATATATTGTATTTAAATATAATCAAAATGATATTGCCGAGGCAAGAGAGTTGGCAAAACATAATGGAATAAAATTTAAACCAGTAATGTCAAGTAGGTGGGGTGAGTTGTATAGATATGGTGAGTGGAAAGATGAGATGTGGGATAAACTTTTATTTGAACCCCGTGCTGTGTATGTCATGGGCAGAGGGATCGTATCTCCGATGAGCGACAGCCTCATCAACGATAATAAAGAATGACACTTAATCCCCGTTGTCTTAGAGAAAATGGAAACGATGTATTTTTTTGTGCCACAGGTCATCTGCTACCATGCTGTGGTTTACAAAGAACTCGTTCTGAAGAAGAAGAAAAAGAGATATCTCGATTCTATAAGGACAGTATGAAAGTTAGTAATGTAGAAAGGATTGAGGATATTGTCGAGGGGGAAGAATGGCAAACTTGGTTTGATACACTAATAAATAGACCAGAACAAGCTCCTAGTATATGTAAGAGGTATTGTGACGATGAGTGATGAAATTGATAAAGCTTTAGGTGTGGTAGAAAGTCTTCCTAAAAAAATTATTAAACAAGAAGTATCACCCTTATCTCAAGAAGATTGGGGTGATGCGAATGAACATGTGGAGAGAGATTATGAATACCAACGACAACAATTCTACAATTTGGTCGAAAAAGGAACGAATGCAGTGGAAGGCATTCTGGAACTCGCCAAAGAATCGGACCATCCACGAGCATACGAAGTTGCCGGAAACCTTATTAAACAAGTGGCTGAGGTTACTGAAAAACTTGGTGACTTGCAAGAGAAAATGAGGAAGTTAAAAGAGGTGCCCAACACTGCACCTAAAAATGTTACAAACGCATTGTTTGTTGGGAGTACTGCTGAATTGCAGAAAATGTTAAAGGATAAGTAAAGTGAAGGTGAAATATTTTAGACCCGATATTTTTGAATTAGACAACCTCAACATAACCCCTTCTGTCATTCAAACAGGACAATTGGTACAGGCATATATGCCTGTAGACAGAACTGGTAATTTTAATCCATTTGACATGACATATGACCCTATTCCAAAGGTTGTAAAATTTAATAAATCTTGGGAAGAGTGTTGCATGGATGCAGCCAAAGAACTATGGAAATTAGGAAACCCCATAGAACTATTTTGGAGTGGCGGTATTGATAGCAGTGGAGCCTTGATTGCTTTACTGGAAACCAAGTCTGATTCAGATGTATTGAATATTCGATATACCCAAGATTCTATAGATGAGTTTCCTCTAATGTGGGAGAAAATGGTAAAGGATAAAAACAATCCTCTTTCACATAAAGAAATATTGAGTGATACTTTATTTGAGAATCATGACATTATCAAAATAACTGGAGAATGTGGAGATCAGTGTTTTGGTAGTGATGCTCTACATGCAAACTTAGATAAACATGCAGATGATTGGGAAACTATTCTTACTTGGCCTAATGGACAGTTATTTGCCGCAAAATCAGATGTTCCTAAAGACACACAAGAAACTTATGAATATAAGAGAGCTCAATTAGCTGAATTGCTGTTTGAACATGTGGACTATTGTCCATTTGAAATAAAAACAATATTTGATTTATTTTGGTGGTGTAATTTTTGTTTTAAGTGGCAAGATGTGGATAGTCGTATGATTTTTACATTTAGTGGTACATCAGAGTGGAAATCTACAATAAGTTTTTTTAACACAGAGGATTTTCAAAAATGGTCAATAGTCAACCATGATGTAAAACATGGAGGCACTTGGGAGTCATATAAACAACCAGCTAAAGAGTACATAAACAAGTACATTAAAGACGAAACTTACAGAAAAAATAAGACAAAAGAACCATCACTAATTAAGGTTTTGGCAGGGGCAGTTGAAGGTAAGTATGATTATGAACATCGACAAAAAAGAAGAGATAATCCTAGTCAATTAAAACTTGTGTTAGATGATGGTAGGTTTTGGCAAAGAAACGAAAAAGTACCAGATGAAATCTACAACGATATTATGATGGACAATAATGTGATTGGAAAATAAATTATGCCTAAAATTTTAAATAAGCATTCGGACGATAATGTAATTGGAAGCGGTATCAGTTGGGATAGTTACGATGATTTGTATAGTTATACTGTCTATTACGGAGAACAAGTTGTTGATGTAGAAGTTGGTGACAGTGCATGGTATTACCGTTTTATGAATGGCCGATGGTCAGGACACACTAAGAGAGGTCATGGTGTGGTAAATAGTGATAAGTTATGTGTTATCATAAGGGGATATGCTCCGGCTGATAGAAGTGTACAAATTATGGGAACAAACCTACCGTATATCAATGGGTGCTCAACCGAATCTTTACTGCCTCCAGTGCGCCTAGGTGATCCTACCATGCAATTGTTACATATGCCAGCTGGCAGTTCAGAACAGGAAGAGCATATACACTCGACTGTAAGAGTAGTCTATATATTGGATGGTTCTGGAATTTGTATACATGGGCTCGGTAAAGACCAAAAAGAAATTAGTATTACAAAAGGAGATGTTCTAATCTTAGAAAAAATGTGTCCTCATCATTTTGTAACAGAAGAAGAATCTTTGTTGTGTAGTCCTTTACATATTTACAGTTCAGTAGGAGCAATGGAAAAAAATCATCCTATGTTTAATGGAACACATTTAACCTAAATAATATTATGGAACAGAATTATCTAGGAAATCCAAACCTCAAGAAAGCCAATGTTCAACAAGAATGGACAAAAGAGGAACTTCAAGAGTATAAGAGGTGTATGGATGATCCACAATATTTTGTAGAAAACTACATTATGATTGTTTCTCTTGATGAAGGTCTGGTGCCGTTCAAGCTCTATGACTTCCAAAAAGAGATGGTAGGGACGTTTCATAACAACCGATTTACGATATGCAAACTACCCAGACAGTCTGGTAAATCAACTACGATCATTGCATATCTTCTTCATTATGTTTTATTTAATCCAAGTGTGAATGTGGCAATCCTTGCAAACAAAGCTGCTACTGCAAGGGATTTGTTAGGTAGGCTTCAACTCGCATATGAGCATTTGCCGAAGTGGTTACAACAAGGCGTTATGTCTTGGAACAAGGGCAGTCTGGAGTTGGAAAATGGTAGTAAAATACTGGCATCTTCTACTTCTGCAAGCGCTGTTCGTGGTGGTTCTTACAACATTATCTTTCTGGATGAGTTTGCCTACGTCCCAGCAAACGTTGCAGAGCAGTTCTTTAGTTCAGTTTATCCAACAATCAGTTCTGGTAAAACAACTAAAGTGATGATTGTTTCAACTCCACACGGTATGAATATGTTCTATAAGTTGTGGACAGATGCAGAGGAAGGAAGAAACGAATACATTCCAATTGAGGTGCATTGGAGTGAGGTTCCCGGCCGTGATGAGGCATGGAAACAACAAACAATTAAAAATACATCTGAAGCTCAGTTTAATACAGAATTTGAATGTGAATTCTTAGGATCAATTGATACACTAATTACGCCGGGCAAGTTGAGACAGATGGCATATAGGGCCCCTAAAAAGTCTAGTGCTGGTCTTGATATGCATGAATCACCCGAAGATGGACACACATATTTCCTAACTGCTGACGTTTCTAGAGGCACACAAAACGATTATTCAGCATTTGTAGTGGTTGATGTGACAGAAATTCCATACAAGATTGTCGCAAAGTTTAGAGACAATGAGATTAAACCCCTTCTTTTTCCCGCTAAGATATACGATGTTGCAAGAGCATATAACCAAGCATTTGTTATGGTAGAGGTTAATGACATTGGAGAACAGGTTGCTAATGCTTTACAGTTTGACTTGGAGTATGACAACCTAATTATGGCTTCTATGCGTGGACGGGCCGGACAAGTCCTTGGAGGTGGGTTCTCTGGTGGCCGAGCGCAGTTGGGGGTAAGAACCACTAAAGCTGTCAAACGTATCGGTTGTTCTAATCTAAAACAGATGGTTGAAGATAATAAACTAATCGTAGAAGATTTGGAGATTATCACAGAACTATCCACATTTATTGTCAAAGGACAATCGTTTGAGGCTGACGAAGGATGCAATGATGACTTGGTAGCATGTCTGTTTATGTTTGCCTGGGCCACAGATCAACAATATTTCAAAGAACTGTCAGATCAAGATATTCGTGCAACTATGATGAAAGAACAACAGGACATGTTAGATCAGGACATGGCACCATTTGGATTTATCCTTGATGGCCTTGAGGAAGAAAATATTGGTAATATGGTGGATGATTATGGAACAAAATGGAATCCTGTAGTACGAGACAATAGTACAGATTGGTAGATTCCTATATAAATTCTATAAGATCATGGTCTAGTTTGATGAAACAATTTGAACAAACGATAGAAGATTCTTTGATTAAGTCTAATGCTTCTTTGCGGCTTTCGTCATTCATACCTTTGCGTTGAGTCAATTTTCTAATTTTATTGTGGTGAGGGTAAAATTTCAGACATACTGTCTCACTTTCTCCACAATGAGAACATGACTTTTCAGCAAGGTATTCGTTTAGCCACACAAGACGTTGACGGTAATTTCTTTTGGATACGCTTTTGATCGTTTCTTTATATTTTTCGTAATGCTCATTCATGTGTTTATTTATAAGAATTCTAACATATAAAAAGAGTGTTTTAGGAATCTGTTTTTTATAAATAATTGCAATGAAAAGAATAAACTCTAACGTAGAGTGAATTCTCTACAGAAAAAGGAGTAAGGAAAATGGGTTTTTTAGTGTCGCCAGGCGTACATGTAAGAGAAATCGACTTAACGAATATTGTTCCTGCTCTTCAAACTAACATAGGTGCTGTTGCGGGTCCGTTTGAAAAGGGCCCAGTTGCTTCAGTTACAAATATTAGTTCGGAAGCAGAACTGGTTTCTATCTTTGGTAAACCAAATTCAAGTAACTTTGAATATTTTTTCACTGCTGCAAACTTTTTGCAGTATTCTAATGCACTCAAGGTGGTGCGTTGTGAGTCCGCCGTTTTGAACGCTGCTTCAAACCTTGGACTTTTAATTAGAGATGCAGATCACTACACCAACTCTTTCAGAGATGGTCAAGGTAGTGTTGGTCCTTGGGCCGCACGAACAGCCGGTGAACACGGTAATAGTGTCGCCGTTTCAGTTTGTGCAACAGCTACTGCATTCTCTCAAAATATCACAGGTGCAAACCAAGTTGCTGCGGCGGCTTCAAGTGGCGCTACTTCAATCACGGTTGACGATGTTGATCTTGCAGATAATGCGATTAACGTTGGAGATATCCTATCATTCTTCACCGATAGTGGTTTCGGAACACCAGCTACAGGACATGCTGGTAAAGAATATGAAGTAACTGCTCGTGACACTTCTGCAAATACTATCACGATTCGTGAGTTAGATAATGTAAGTGGGTCAGGACTTGCTGCTTCGCTTGCAGACAATTCCTTCATTCGCAGACGTTGGAAGTTCTACGATCTCTTTGATTCTGCGCCAGGAACGTCTGATTGGACAACCCAAGAAAGTCGGGGAACAGCTGATGAAATGCACGTTGTTGTATATGATACAACAGGTAAAATTTCTGGTTTCGCAGAGCCCGTTGCTGGTCAACGGACACTTGCAGTTTTAGAAACATATTCAGCACTGTCCAAGAACCCAAATGCAAAAACTGCACAAGGTGGAACAAATTACTATGCTGAAATAATTTATGTTCAGTCAGCTTTCATTTACTGGATGGATCATCTTGGAGCCGGTACTAACTGGGGAACAGACCTTGATGCATCAAATGCTGTTATCTTGAACGGAACCGATTCAACTGGATCAAACGAAGGTGACAATGTTGTTGATGAAACAGATGGAGACAACATCATTTTGAACACAGATGCTGGTTCATTTACAGCGGTGAATACACCAACATATGACACTCTTACAGGTGGAACAGATGATTATGCTGTGACAGCTGGTGAAAAGAGAACTGCTTATGATCTCTTTGCAAATGTTGAACTTCATGACATTAACTTTGTTCTTGGTGGACCTTCTGTTACAATAACAGGAAGTTCATTTGGTGTGGCCGGTGATGAGTTTGATACTCATGGTACAATGCTCACCGATCTTGCAGAACTTCGCAAAGACCTTGTAGCATTTGTTTCCCCTGCTCGTCAGGCGGTTGTGAACGTTCAAAGTTCAAACACACAAACAACAAATGTTAAAAATTGTTTTGACACTCTACCGTCATCCTCTTATGTGGTGTATGACAGTGGTTACAAATACATGTATGACAAGTATAATGATGTATTCCGTTATGTACCGCTCAATGGTGACATTGCTGGTCTTTGTGCAAACACAGACAGAGTTGCTGACCCGTGGTTCTCGCCGGGTGGTTATAACCGTGGTAACATTCGTGGTGCAATTAAACTTGCATACAATCCACAACAGGCAGAAAGAGATATTCTCTACAAGGCTCGGATCAACCCAGTAGTTGACTTCCCAGGCCAAGGTGTGGTTCTCTTTGGAGACAAAACTGCTCTTGCCAAACCTAGTGCATTTGACCGCATTAACGTGCGTAGATTGTTCTTGGTTCTGGAAAAAGCAATTGCCACCGCTGCTAAGTTCCAACTCTTTGAGTTCAACGATGAGTTTACACGGGCCCAGTTCCGTAACTTGGTTGAACCCTTCTTGCGGGATGTGCAGGGTCGTAGAGGTATTACTGATTTCCAAGTTGTTGCTGATGGCACAAACAACACAGGCGAAGTCATTGACCGAAACGAGTTTATTGCAGATATCTATATTAAACCAGCACGATCAATCAACTTCATTAC
>Ga0180120_10000396_pt1 | contig 22460 bp, 28 predicted proteins | sample CPBDNA_3_FD_129677 | JGI IMG/M metagenome (GOLD analysis project Ga0180120, IMG submission 129677) | Freshwater to marine salinity gradient microbial communities from Chesapeake Bay, USA - CPBay_Spr_31_0.2_DNA (version 2) (version 2) | ecosystem: Environmental > Aquatic > Marine > Coastal ... | reverse complement strand
ATGCCGTTAGCTGCAACATATTTTGCAACCAAAGGGATTGTCTCCTGGACAGCATCATAGGTTGCCTGGTTAATCATCCAGTGGGATTGCATGCTGAGAAGATAATTTTTTAGCTTATACATGGTGAATTAGTTTATCATACATTTTTTAATAATTAATTGTATATATGTGCAAAAGCGTATACAATTCGTCCATGGATATACACACCGAAAATAATAAAATGAGAAAAAGTTTGGCAGTAGATGTTAAAACTTATGATCTTCTGCAAGAAATATGCGATATGGAACGCAGATCCAAAATAGATCAGCTAAAAGTTTTAATTGAAAAAGAACATGCAAGGTTAAAAAAGCATGATTCTTTTGCAAGAGAAGAGCACAGGGTTGCCGTTGAAGGTCCTGGATCTACTGTTAAGATCTAATGTTTAAAAACATTATGTCCCAAAAAACTAAACCTCAATCTTATAAACCTGTGCTTGAGGCGCCGGAAGTCATTGAGCTGTTCAGCAGACTTACCTTGCATCAACAGGCCGCGTTGTTAAGACTTATATCCAGAAACCTGGAGATAGTCCTCAACGATGAATCCCACATGGGATATGAATTAGATTATGAAGTTGTTGGGGCCATGATCCAGGCCACCGAGTCCTTAGACTAAAGAACCAATACCAGATTTTCTCATAGCAATCTCTCGATCCATTTCATTTGGCAATATTGTTGAAGATGTCATTTCTGGTATGGAAAGCTCGGAACCTCCCACTTGTTGAGTCGTATTCATAGCCACTGGCTCTGAACTTAAAGAATTTATTTCTTGTAATATACTTTCATAGCTTTGTTGCTCGGCAGGCTGATCGCCTCCTGTATATGGTTGAACGCTTGGCTCAGTTAAGTTTTCAAAACCCTCAGCGCCACCTCTTAAACCCATTTGTTTTATCATAAACTCATTGGTGTTAAAAAAGTTATAAACCTCATCCAATGATTTTGCTGCATCTGGATCTGCAAGCAGTTGATCTGTAAGAACATTTAAGTAACCCTGCTGTTGATCTTTGGCTATTCTTCCTACAACCTCTTCACCAAATTTTCCTTGAAATATTCTTCCTGGCAAATTTATCAAAGCCATTGCGAGCTGGGCCGCCTTAGTTTTACCTTTTAAGCCTTCATAAGCTAACTGACCTGCCGTCTCAGTAAGTGGTTGAGTTGCAGAACCAGAAGTCGGTATTTTAAAAGCCATACCCATAAGCTCATTCATTTTGTATAAGTTTGCAAATTCTTCTGGCTCTAACATTTCTTGCATCATATCTTTAACTCTATTGCTGCCAAAATACTTTTGTAATTGAGGCATACCTTTTTGCAAGGCCTCAGCTCTAAAAAATTTATCGTATTGATCTAAAATAAACTGTTTTTTTATGTCTTTAAATAGTTCTGGATCTGCGGTCTTTAAAATTCTTTTTGCGTTTCTTAAAGATTTTGTAGAAACATTGGGATCAAACAAATTCTTCATGGCGGTTGCTGTTTGCTTATCTGTCATTATTTTACCAAACTTGCCGATTGCACTTTTTTCAATTAACTGTAAAGCAGGTTTGTTAGGGTCATAAACTCTTCTAGCCTGTCTATACATGGGAGCAGCCTCATCCATTAAAGAAGTCATGTTGTCCATGATGCCAAAAATAGTTCCAGCATCCCCAGTGCCTTTGCCCTGGAGTTTTAACGCTAACTGTTTCATTTCCGTGGTTCTTCTTGCGTCTAGCTCCATAAGATCATCAACTAAGGTACCGTCTTCTTTGTAAAATATTTTTTTGAATTTTTCTAAATTTTTGACTGTTGTTTCAGCAGGTTCAACCACTCTTATTAATTTTCCAGATTCATCTAAAACTTCACCAGCTATTTTGCTGTCTATAAGATCTATAACAGAATCCAAGTTATTGACCTTGATACCCTCCGGAGCCTCTTTAAGTATGTTGTATAACCTAGTAGCTCTTTCTTTTCTTCTTCTAGCCAGCTCATCAAGCACCTTTTTACTTGTGTCAACAATTCTTTCATTTACATCGCCAGCAATTCTTCCAGATTGTGAGCCTATCTCATCGGCAAAAACTTGTATAGCCTCAGATATTTGTGTTGCCTGGCTGTCATAAAATTGTGTAATTTGTCTTGCGTCTGGCTGTCTACTTAAAAAATATTGTAAATCAGCAGCTCTACTACCAATTTGATCTGCTTGAGCAGGCGTTAAGTCAAAACCAAGTCTTTTTGCCTCTTGTATAGTTTCATCCGTGGTGCCCCTTAGCTCGACTAAGTATCTTAAAGCGTCTGGTTCTTTGTTAAAAACATTTAACAATTTAGCAGTGCCAACAGATCCTTGGCCAAAAGGTATTAACGAAAATGCAGACGAAACCAAAAGATCGTTGTGTGCAGCTGCAATTTCTTCCGGTGGCAGGCTGTAAAACTGATCTATTGTTGCCTCTCTCCCGGTTCGAGCTAGGCCGCCAAAAAAATAATTACCACCAAAACCACCAATCGCTGTGGATCCCAACAAAACAGCTCCAGCAGTAAAAGGATTTTTGTTTAAAGGATTTGCTGGGTTTGCAAGTATTCGCAGGCCAGTTTTAAATCCAGCTTTTGCGCCAGCCATACCGCCTCCAACATCAGCTACAAAAGTTGAGGCTGGAACTAAGTTTGGTACGAGTTTGTCACCAAAAAAACCGACAGCCTCATTGTTGGGAAACTCTTTTGTGTACTTAGCACCGTTAAAAACCTTTTCGCCGTTAGGATTTTGGTAATACAAATCGCCATCAATGTTGACGTATTTCATAGATCCCATAGGATCTCCAGGGAAACGTTCGCTTGCCAAAAAATCTATTCTTGTATCATCATCAAAAAATAAATGTGACTTAGCTTTTCTTATAGTGTAATTATCTTGTTCTTTTTGTTGCGCTAAACCAAGTTCACCAGTTTTGTTGATGTCTTGCATGAGGTCTTCGTAACTTGGCTGGCTCATTGTAGTGCCTTAATTTGGCTGTCAATTGCCGCTAACAGGGTTTCTTTTTGCTCGGGTGTAAAATCTGTTCTTGCTTGTATTTGTTGTCTTTTTCTATTTAAAGAATCTATTGCAGGAGTTTTACCTAATGTGTAAGAAGACTTTTGTTCACCACTTGCCTCTTGTCCTTCGCGGTATTTTTTTCTCCACTCATCTGCATTAAACCCTTCTGGGGTTGTGTAAGTAATTCCAGCCTCATCCGTGTAATTGCCTTTTGCTATTTTCTCTAATTCTGCAAATTCTTCCTTGCTAAATATTAGGTTTTCGTTGTACCAATCGCCCTCGAACTTATCTAATTTTCTTTTTACCTGCGAGGCTCGCAACTCACCAGCATCTTCTAAAGCCTCTAGCCTGTCAGCTTCTTCTGTATAAGCGTTAAAGAAATCAACATCTCTTTGCGCAACTCTTTTTAAATACTCGGCCTGTTTCATAAAACCGTTGTAGTTAGACCCAAGGCCCGGTGACGCTCTTTCAAACATTTCCATTTCACGGTTAGATATAGCACCCTTGGTTCTGCTTACAATGTCCATGGTAAAACCTAAAGAGATTTGGCTAATTAAAATTTGATCTCCCAAAATATTTTGTGCGTTTTCATCTGTCACACCAAGTCCATCTAATAATTTTCTAGGATATAAAGTAGCCTTAGCTACAGTACCAAAGTTTTCTGGGCCCAGTCTTTCAGCAATAGCAATGGCCTCGTTTACATTAGCAACACTAGAAACACCAGCTCTTTGTTTGGCTAAGATTTCATCCTCCGCTGCATATTGTCTTTTGATTGCCTCTTCGTCTCTCTTTGAAACCTTTTGGTCGCCACCAACATTAACTATGCTGCCAGGGGTTTTTACTTCAACAGCTCCTCTATCGTTTATAAGCGTGTCAATAATGTCATCGTTGGCAACGTTATCTCTTACTGTTTGCTGGACAACATCTCCATTTGCGTCTGTGTATTCAAATGTTAAAAGATCTCCACGTTTATTTTTGTAATCTAGGTTTTTTAATTCGTATTCTTTAATAAATTCAAGAGCTGATTTTTCATCTTGCATGGCCATCTGTGCAGCCTGTAAACCAATTTGTTGCCTGGCTTTTTCATTTTCAGCTTTTGCAGCTCTCAATCTGTCCGAAACTCTGTTAAAACCAACGCCTAAGCCGGTGTAAGCTGAGGCACCGCCAGTATTAGGTGTGGAGAGTAACCCAGCTCCGAGTTCGGCAGCCAGATCATAGATGCTCATTTTGCTTGGTTGATAAGCAAAAGGCGCCAATCTTTCTTGATATTTTTCTAAGTTTTGGTCGTAATCGCTAAACTGAGTCATCATGGCTTTGCCTAGCTCAGACATTTGGTTGGTTGTATCAGTTAGATCTACACCACCACCGTTTGCGAAAACATCAATATCTTTGACTAGGTTGCTCACTAAACTGCCCTCTGGCCTTGATTCATAAAGTTGCCCAATGCGCCAAAGGTACTTAAACCGACACCTAAACCAGCCTGTAAAGGACTAGGCGGAGGCGTAAATGTTGTTGCTGTTTGTTGCTGTCCAGCTGGCGCCATACCTACAAATGGCATCAATGACTGATACTGAGCCAATGGAGCTTGCTGTGCTTGTAATTGGTTTCTTCTTTCAGCATCTAATCTTTGTTGCTCTAATGCTTGTTGTTGCTGGCCTATGCCGTACAGCTGACTTACATCGCCAGCTCTAGCAGCCTGTGCTTGTGTGCCTAAGTTTTGCATGCTTTGACCTAAACCAAACTGAGCTTGTTGTTGCTGTTGTCCGATTTGGGCCTCAAGATTACTAAGTCCACCCAAAGAACTTGCTAACTGTTGTTGTCCAGCCATTCTTTGCGTACCAATAGATCCGAGTCCAGATGCCAGGCCTTGTTGTGCTGCTAACTGTTGACCAGCTAGACCAGTCAACTGACTGCCCAGAGCTTGTTGTGAACCTAACTCTGAACTTGCTAAACCAGATAATTGATTGCTTAAATTTTGTTGTGCACCGAGTTGAGCTCCAGCCAATCCAGTTAGTTGGCTACCTAAAGCCTGTTGTGCACCTAATCTTTGACCCGATAAACCAGCCAATCCAGACGATGCAAGTCGTTCTGCTTGTCTTTGTCTCGCAAACTCACCCAAGCCTAGTCTCTGAGCCTCACCGAACCCGCCTGCGCGTATTCCACTAACAGCCTCACCTAAACCTCTACCCAACGCCTCACGGCGCTCTGCGGCTCCTAATCTTGCCCTGGATCCAAACGCTGATTCACCGCCCCTGGCGATGTCCTGCGCTCTGGCTGCGACTTCTGCTTTGTCGCCTTGCTCTAAAATATCGCTGATAGTTTGTTCTACTACTTGCTGTTCAAAAGGATTGTAAAACTGTGATGTTAGAGAAGGATTGTAAGCACCAGTAGTACCTCTTAAAAGGTTCTCAGACTCACCTAGACGATTACCAAACTGATCTGTAGCACCTATGCCTCTACCAGCTATGCCACCTAATTGTGTACCGAAGGTATCAGCAGCTCCTCTTGCCATACCTTCTACACCACCGAGTCTTCTACCAAATCTGTCTGTAGCACCTATGCCTCTACCAGCTATGCCACCTAATTGTGTACCAAAGTCGCCAGTGGCTCCTCTGGAGATCATTTCTTGTTGTGATAAACCAGATTCTAAACTATCGAGTCCTGTTCTGGTTGCATCGAGTCCTTGTTCGGCGAATCCTCTTGCGCGGCCCAAACCTGCTTCTAAAGCAGAAACACCCCGGCCATAAGCGTCTTGTGCGCCTTGTAAGTAAGAATCTTGTATGCCAACACCTTCTCTGGCTAATTCTTGCGCTCTAAGTTGATCTGGACTTAATCCTGCAACTTTTTCTTCAATAACAACAGGATTACCCTCATCGTCATAAAAAACCTTCTCAGCAGCTCTCATGGCTCCTGGTATAAATCCACCTTTACCGTCTAAACCGAATAATAATTGCTTGGTTAATGGATCTAATCCGCTTTCGACTCTGTTGACTGAGCTGACAAAAGGTTGTTCACCGAAAGCATCATAACCGGCACCGGTATAAGGTGCAGGTGCAGGTGCAGTAGTTTGTACAGGTGCAGGTGCAGGTGCAGTTGGCATTATTTTGTCATAAAATCCAGGAGTTCCGCCTGGAGAACCCATACCTGGAATACTTGGTCTGCTTGGCATTTGCGGTGCTTGATCGGGTCCTAGCGACCGTAAACTTGTGTCGATTGGCTGGCCTGTGCTTAAATTAATAGGAGGAGGCATCATCATGTTGCCGACCGCACCAGGAGCTAGTGTTGGCATTGGCGGTTGGTACATACTTTCGCCGTTAGGGTTTGTAAAAAATCGTCCGCCCGGATCTGTGCCCTTTGGCAAGGTTGAAAAGTCTGGAGCTGGTCCTTGTGCTGGACCACCGAATATAGGAAAGTCTTCTTGTTGATTAGCCTGTTCTATCCTGCCTTGAAAGGCTTCAGGAGGTGGCAAAGGTATAACTCTTTTATCGTTACCGATGCGTGGTCCTAATGGAGACATATCATAATCCTCCATTTTTGGCATAGGACTACCAGTCATTATTGCTCTTTTTCTAGCCTCACCAAACTCCATAGGACCGCCTAAAGATCCTTGTAGTCCTTCTTGAGCTCTCGCTCGTTCGATCATGTCTTGAAAGCCTTGCGGATTAGCATTAATAGCTCTTGGATCTAAATTACTGAAATCTATGTTCTTGGGCAACTTAGAAAAATCTAAATTTAAACCAGGAATGTTGCCTATACCAGCCAATATATTTGATGGTAGTTTTGTTGGAGGAACTAAAATTTCGGGTCGTTTTAATATTGGTCTACCGATATTTGGTCTGCGACCTCCTCTTGGGCCTCCTCTTGGATCAATAATCTCTCGTTCGCCTGTTATTGGATTAAAACGTATTTCGCTCATATAATTTCTTTATGCAGGACGTGCTTGCCCGCTAAAAGCCTCCATTAGTTGGTACATAAGCTCGGTTCCATTTTCTCTATCTGGACCGCCGTTCGGAGTCAATGTAAGGATGCCTTGGTTGTTATTCATATCAAAAGAACCAGCGCCTCTGACTGCTTGGCCTGTCATTACAAACTCACCGTCACTTAACATGGCCGGTATATCATCGCTTGTCTCTGTGCCTGGTCCGTCAATAAAACCGTTTTTTCTTTCAAAATCTTCCATGGCCACGTTGCCGCCATCGGCATAAGCCATCGGCATAACAGATCCGCCATACATCATAGGTTGTGGTTCTCTTGGCTTGCCTCCAGATAATTCTGGAATAGTGTTTTCGGGCAGTAAACCAAACTCAACTGGGTTTGGCGCTTGTTGGCCCATTCTTCTGGCCATCTCGGCCTCAAGGTTGTATCTGCCAGTAGCGTCCATGGCTACAACAGGTGAAAGTGATACGCCTTTTGCATCTTTGGCCTCATTGTAAGCGAGCTTGCCCAAACTAGCAGCTAAAGCTCCGGCTCCTGCCATTCCTGCCAAGCCGCCTAGTCCACCACCTTGACCACCAGCTCCGCCAAAGCCTCCACCGAGAAAATCACCTACGGCACCAAAATTACCTCTGCCATCTGCACCAGGGCCGCTGACTAAATTACTTAAAAAGTTACCGCCACCAGATTGCTGTGGAACCATGCCAGATTGTTGTAGGTTTTGCATAATTTGTGCATCACTCATACCCTCTGATCTTAGTCTGTCAATTCTGACTTGTGTTGTTGGATCAGCTGATCCTATTTCTTCAATGGTAGGTTGTTGACCACCACCAAGAAGTCCAGATAAAGGACCGCCACCGAATAATCCAGATCTAGTAGTCAATGCGTTCGTAATACCGCCAAAACCTCCAGCTGTACCACCTGCAATAGATGAAACTCCTGGTATACCGAGATTTGCAATCCCGCCAGCAAGAGCGCTACCTGCGCTACCTAATGCACTACCTACTCCACCCAATCCTATGCTGCCCAACCCAGATGTCACTGCACTACCAAGTCCACCCAAAACACCACCTAGAGCTGTACCAATACCTGGCACAAAGACTGCTAACGGTGCTACTTTTTTGACTACTTTTTTAAGGCTTTTACCAATTTTTTTAAAGAAACCAAATTGTTCTAAACCAGTTGATTCATTGAGACTGGCTATACCAATACCAGCTACAGCCTGTTCTGGGTTAATGCCTAATTGATTAAACTTGGTTTCAACCATGCTTTCAAATTCTGGATCCTCCATCATCTCTGGAGGTAAAACTATTTCTCCTGGTCGCAAATGAGCAAGCATGGTGTCTTCACCACCACCTAACTGTGCAAGCTCTTTTGCCATATCGCTAAAAGGTGCTCTAGTTTGTACTAAAAGTTTTTGAATCATTTGACCCAATCCTTCAGCTTCTTCAGGATCAGTGGTCATTTGGAGTTCTTGTTGTAAAGTATCAATAGCTTGTTGGGTTTCGTCTGTTTGTCTTGGAATAGAATCCATAAACATCTGTCTTTCTTGGTCAGATATAGGTGCTCTACCACCACCCATAGTTCCCATGCTAGGAACAGCATCATTAAACATCTGTCTTTCTCTGTTTGATATGGCTCCTTGAGAACTTTCAGGAACTAAGTCACTTTGCCTGTACATACCTTGACCTCTATCTTCCTTACCATCTTGGTTAATATCTCTAAACTCCATAGTTTGCATCATGTTTGGAACCATTCCTGAAGGTAATGGAGAACCATCTTGCAATCTTGGACTAGCATTTCTAAACAACTCCATTTCTCTGTTTGAGATAGCTCCTTTGGTTGGACCAACATCAATATTAGTTGAAGGCGATGGCACCATACGATACCCCTCTTCAATTAATTTATTTATTCTGGGGTCGTTCTCTCTTAAGGCTAATGTATTTTGCCCATCGCTTAGCTGGATAATATTAGCTGGATCATCGGTGTAAAAACCTTGGCTTGGAGAACCCATCATGCCAGCCATGGGATTAGTTTCTCGCATTAATTCCATTTCCCTATTAGAGATTCTGCGTGGAGCAGGGTTTGGGCCTTGTGTTAAACCACTTAGTCTTGTTTGTAAATCTTCGCTTATTGACATATCTATCCTATTGTTACTGTAACTGCACCTATGCTCATTGTAGCAGAAACTCCGGTCACATAAGTTTGGTGCTCATACAGGTTTCTAAATTCTGTTCCATCAAAAGCCTGGTGAACCTCTGTTGTAGTGTTAAATATAATCGAGCCTGTAGCGAATTGCAATTCGCCAAGCTCGGTATTTGTGTAGCCTTTTGTAACATCTAAGTCTACTGCACCCAGGTTTATTTCTAAAATTCTTATTAAACGGTTGAAAGTATCGACAGTTACCTCTGACCCTTGTGCTTGCGGCAGTCTTGTCGGTAGTAACTTAGCCATTATCTACGTCCAGATGGTTGTATGTCTAAGCGAGTGTCTCCCAACCTCCATTTAAAATCTTTTCTGTCTGATTCACTGTTATCGTCATCGGATTCAAAGCGCAATACAAATTGCCTTGTCCTGGTTCTTAAACTTGAAAAAGTGCTTGATGTGCCTATCTGTGTGGTTGAATCGGTTGATAAAGACTGGCCATTAAAGTCTCTTCTTTTAACCACAACGTTTACAGCTGGTGTCGGACTTGTGCCTGTTTCTGTTTGAAACAGTATGTCCGGAATTATTTTTTTAAGAAACACAAAGCTCTCGCCGTCCGTCATATCTATGTCGGCAGATTCTATAAACACATTATCCATGGAACTGCTGTCATTGTTAGCACCTTTTTCGTGTTCGTAAATATATTTAGTGTCGCTTGATTCACCCGCTGCTAGTGGCTTTTCATTAATGCCAGAATTAAGCCAGGAGTATCTTTCTAAGGTTCCTATGCTCCAGGAGTTTTCTTCATAGTTATAAATCACATATCTTGAGATCTCATCCGTGTTATCTGTGTTGGATGGATAGAAAAACCATATCTCAGAAAACTCTTCGTTGAGGCCAGCAAAACATTTAAACGCCTGGCTGACATCCAAATCACCGAATACATAATCTTGCACCGAACAAGGCAGCTTTTTGACCGAGCCGTTGTAAAAGTAAAAAGCATTTTTTGACATAAAGAAAACGCCGTTTGGGCCATTCGCAAACGCCTTGGGCCCAATGAGGCCAGCGCCTTCATTAATTAGGTTGACTGCAAAAGTAAGTGGTGGCCCGATAAACTGCATGCTGTATAAAGATGTGTCTGTCCAGATTAAAACCTCTTGCCTAGATTTAATGCCACCAATAATTGAAGATCCACTTGATAAACGCAAAGATCCAGCAGAGTTGGTATTCAGTGGCTCAAACTCCAATTCGTTTTCTTGATCGCTAAATGCAATCAACATTGGATCTATCACGCCAGTTCTTGAGCCACCGCTTAAAGGGTCTGCGCCTAAAACAATTAAATGTCTGTCTGTTTCAGAGGTTATTACTTGTAAAGCCTTAGTCGGCACTTTGTTGGCTCCAGAGATACCAGATAGCTCTTGGGCCCTTGTAGACACGCCATTACTTTCGAGCCACCTGTAAATACCACCATTGCGTGGGTTGATAATTAAGTTTTCACCATAGTTATCGTGTGTCCACAATCTAAGCTGGTTGGTATCACTCAATGCTGTAGCAGAACCCCAGCCGCCTGCACCCCAGGTGCTTACACCCCAACCAGTGCTATCGACATAAACATCCAGGCCAGAATTAATTTGATACACAGCATCGGTCGCAGATCCACCGTTACCAGAGTCACTTGCGTTAGCTGTTACCGTTACGCCGTCCGTATCTTTAGCCGTAATCTCAAAAGTATTGGTCCCAGTGACCAGGCTAATTTGATATTCTTGGTTTAAAACCACGGCAGTTACTAAGCCGCCTAGAGATACTGCATTTGAAAAAGTAACAAAGTCACCATTGACAGCTCCATGTCCTGTTTCTGTTACTGTTATGGTTGAGGATCCATTGGTGGCCCCGAATGTAGTTGAATTTGTTGAGGATCTGCGAATCGGAGTAACATCATAATAGACGTTACCGTTTTCAATATAGTATTTGTTGGTTGTGCCTATGCCAAGATATTCAGAGCCGTCTAATGCAATCCAGGCATGCAAACCTCTAGGAGATCCAACAAGAGAGCTGGTTCTGTATTTTTCCCAGCCACCTATTTTTTCAACGCGGCCCTTTCTGAACCGAATAAAGTTGCCGTCTACCCAACCACCCTCGTTTGAGTAGTCAGTCTCCTCTTTATTGATCCCTGGTTTAAAATTAACTTTGGTGAGTGGCATTTTTAAATTCTACCATAATAGAAATTTAATTAAGCCAATCTTATAATTGCACCTGTAGCTGTTGCGCCTGGGAAAACAATCGTAAAATCACCTGCGGTAGATGTCTTGTCGCCACCAAAATCAATAGCACAAACTGCTTTATCGCTGTTGGTGTCGTTATAAATCATGCACCCTCTAGCAGTCACAGTCGCATTACTAAATGTTAAATCTGCAAAATCACAGATTGCAGTGGTTCCAGAGGCAACGGGAGTAACATTTGTCAAAGCGCTACCGCCAGATGTGTAATTGGTCCCAGATGCTTGCCCAGTTGTGGTAAAAGCTGTAGTGCCAGCACCCAAAGTTGCCGAAGACGTGTAGAGCGCTAATTTAAAAGAATTGCCGCTGCTGTTAGTAAAGTTATGTGTTCCAACCAAAAGTTCTTGTTTAAAACTTGTGCATATTGCCGATGTAATTGCCATCTTATAGCTCCTTAATAATATCAGCCATGTCACTCTGACCTTGTTTTTTTAACAAATTCACTAGAGTTGTATTTTTAGACTCTATTGCATTTTTAATACTATGTAAGATTACATCATAAACTTGTTTTTGGAAAGCGAGAGCCTGCTGTTTTACATGCTCTGGTGCATTGTCTGAAATGTCACAAATTTTCTTGGTTGCTTGTGCTGCCCAAAATTCTGGTGGGTGGCCACCATTCTCTGTGGCATGCACTGAAATTTGTCCTAGTTCAAATAGTCCGTCAACGTTCATCCTTTGTATGGCTCTGGTGGAGCTACATCCTCATTTATTTTTAAACCTTGCTTTTCTAACTCTTTGTTTATTTCATCGTAAGGGCCAATAATAAACTTGCCTTCATGGGGTATTGCAACCAATGGTTTTTCTAATCTATGAAAACCATAGAGTTTTTCTGTTGCTGGTACGTTTGAGTCTAGGACAGTAGATCTGCCACTCATACCTACCAATATGTCGTTTTCCATGCACTTGCTGATCCAAAACTCAACACATGCTCGGCCCGCCTCGGCAAAGTGCATGTTTTCTTTGTATGAAAAATCTATGCCAAATAGATCTATTCTGCCAACCTTGCTCCACAAAGCGTAAGCTATTGCATAAGCAACCGTGTTATTTAAGTAAGCGCATTTGGTAGCATTGCAAACCTCGTTAATTGGAAACATAACGGGGTTCTTTACTCTCTCGTCAAGCTCGCAGGTAAAAACCGGTACATCTGTGTTGCTAAGTAAACTTGTCATTACATTGGTTTGTAAACCAGCATCGGTACTATCAAAAAAACGACTCGCTGGATCCAGCATAAATATTTTATCGCACGGGTAAGTTGCCCCGGCAGAGTTGATGCACCAGACCTCATCCCATTCACGGCCATTTTGCAGGCCAATAGCAAAATCAACCTGGCTAATCCCTAGGCCAACGATTGCAACCTTTTTGCCTTCTAGGGATTCTTGGGGTGTGTTTTGATTTTCTTCTTTTGTTAATTCGATCACTAATTTACGCCGGTGCGTAATAAATCGTATCTATATTCGTCTCGTGTGCCACGACCTTCTGATAGAGTTTTCATTCTAGCTACCGCCTCCTTAAAGCGTCCCTCGAACTGGCCAACGACATCTAGCGGTTCCTTTAAGAAAACTGCGCCTTCTACTAACGTGCCGTACAACAATGCGTCTGGATAATCCGTAGACAAAAATGTTGTACCGCTGTCACTACCACTCGTTAAAGAGACTGGTTTATATAAATAATGTAATTCTACCGTATAGTCTGCGTCTGGTACAGGTGCTACCTCAAACGCCGTATCATCAAACAAAGTATAATATTTTGGTTGGCCCCTGGTTGTGCTGGTAGGAGCATATTCTTTTACAAACGATGAATGTTTAAAGTCTAAGTAGTCGTAAGTATCGCTGCTGATAACCGCAAGACTAAATGGGGCATAGAAATCTGTTGGTGTAGCCAAAAACCTATTATTGGTAGAAAGAGATCCCTGGACATTCTTTCTTTGTTTCGGCAGCTGAACAAGTTTAAATATTCTGTTTTCAGCCTCCTGGATAAAAGTTGGTAGTTGATTGGTAAAGGTCGTTTCAGAAACTTGCAGATAATCCTGGACCGCTGTTTTTAATGTTGAATATGTAAAACTCATGTTGTTGTTACCGTAACTGATCCTATATTAGCACTTATATTAAAAGTTGTAAGCTGAGATCCTAGTTTTCCATCGCCCACGTTTGAGTAAACCACAAAGAAATTATTGTCTGTAGGTTTTTCTGGCCTTGCATTTCTTATGGCCTGCGGATCTAGTGGTGCGGGCCGAGGCATAATTTGTGGATGCTTAGGATCAAACTGATCTGGGCCCACCAGGAGTCCGTCCCAAGTTTTCTTCATGTCCTTTAACTTATAGCGAAACCCTGTGATGTCACAAATACCGTAGGCATGTTTACCAGATGCAAATGCCATTATGGGTTGTTGTAACTCCGAATATCTGGAGATATTCTAAATGAGGCTCTATCCTCATCGGTGGATAAGGCCCTGGTAAACTCTTCTTCATACAAACCTTTTAACATAGCGGTTCTTTCTGGCGCTCTTTTTAAAGATATGTAATATGCCAGGCCTGCGGCCAAGCAAGGATAAAACCTAAAAGGCATGTCCAGGGTGTTGGTTGCTGCATCTGAGTCATCCATTCTGGTTAATACATTCATGTAAACCGTATAAGCACTGGACTTATCTGGAGCAGGCCAAACTGTAATAGTCGGTGACAGCTGCTTATTGATAAAAAATTGATTTGGTTTTCCTGTGGTTGATTTAGTAACAATGTGAGAATACTCAGCTCTGCTTAACCTGGTCATGGGCAGATCTGTTGACTCAGAGCCGACAGTTTCTCTAATAAATACATCTAGTACGTCAATCGGTGCTGTGCTGTTGGTACTGTCAATGTTGTAAGACGTGGTGTCTTTTACCATGGCCACTGTTTTTTGTGCAATGGTCCATTGATTTAAACCTCTGTTGGCCCATTCGGCTAACATAAGATTCAGACTTCTGTTGGCTGTTTTAAGATCGTAACCAGTTCTTAGCTCTAAGCCGCAACGCTCAAAAGCCTCTTCTATGTATTCTGCTACATCTGGTTCAAAGTTTTTACTGTTCGATGTCGCCATCTTCTTCTCCCGGAGCGTATAGATTGTTAAACGTTATGTTTGGATCCATATAGCTCTCATGTTGTTCCGCTGAATGTGTCCATTGCGAGGGCATGAAATCCGGTGCCCCTTCGCCTACACGCCACAAAGCAGGGTTTGTTGCTCTTACTCTATTATTAGGTAATGCTACAAAATTTCCAGTGTACTCACCAGCGTCCGTTAAATATAACACATGTGATTGTTTATGTTGAGCCGGATCGTCTGCTATTGAATTTTCTGTGTAATCCACAGTAAACAAATATTTGCCTGTGTAAAACTCGCCACCTATTTTGCAGATCCACGGAGAAGAACTGACACGATCCATGGTTATAACCGAATGATGATGACTTAGACAGTCCCAGGGTTGGGCCAAATGATCTTCCATGGGTTCTGGCCAGTCTTCTAACGGTATGTCTGCTACCAGAGCCTCTATTGGCATCCGGGCCCACATAGCACCGCCATGTACGTTTGGCTCATCTTCCATGTCATCTATTTCACAGCCAGTAAAAACCACCTGGAATGAAAGAGATCTATCTGGAATTGTATTGACCGCAATAACCAAAGCGTGCAAATACTCGCCATGGTAATTGGAATGATTAGCTGTAAACTCTTTTCTTACCCAGCATTTGAACTGCGGGATATTTGATATTAAATACGCCACTATATTTAATTATTATATTTTTACAGTTTATCTCTTACAGATTTTGGTATGTTACTAAAACCTGGATTTGCTTTCATTTCAGATTGTAAAGCAGCTCCGCCTTTAGCCATGTACTTAGTACCCTTCATAGCTTTTTGCATAGAAGGAAACATAGAACCTACAGGACCACCAGCTTTCATGCCAGGACCTCTGCTTATTCTAAGACCTAACTCTCTTTCAGCTTGTCGTCCAACATTTCTTAGACCGCTATCTTTACTGTCTATAAAACTTTGTTTCCTAGACATTGGATCAACTTTGTTTCCACCATATCCTAAACGACCGCCTTTAGACATGTACTTAGTAGTTTTTCCACCCTTAGCCATGTACTTAGTTCCTTTACCTTTCATAATTACTCCTATTATCTTCCGTAAAGACCTATGTTAGATCTTTTGATTATCTTACCACCTCTAGCGGCAAAAGTTTTAACGTTTGTAGGCTTGCCGCCTACCCCTTGTTTCTTTGCTCTTTTCCTGCTGACTGCAGATTTAATTTGTAATTTGCTCATGCTTGCAGCTTTTGCAGCTGGTACACATTTTGGGTATTTTCTTTTGGCGTCTGCTTTTTGTTTAGATCTGCCACACTTTGCATAGCCGCCGCCTTTTTTCTTGGATCCTATGTCAACCCAATCTTCTTTAAACCACTTGGTCAATCCACCTTTTGGTTTAGATCCCTTGCTTATTGATTTGCCAATGCTACTTCTGCTTATGGCCATAATTTTAACTTCTAGGAACTTTTGTAGGTTTGCGCTTGCTGTTCATAATTGCGCCACAACCTCTAGCCTGGAGCTGTACACTGCCACCGTTTTTCATAAATCCCATTTTATTACGAACTTTGGTAGGTAGTTTACCTAGGCCTTTATTGCCAGTTGGCACCGGTCTTAAATCTTTATTACTCACTTCGCCTCCTTCTGCTTTTTTTGCGCCTTTGTAACCGCCGCCGCGTTTTTTATAAGTTTTTACCAGCCAGGCATTAGCGTAAGCAGACGGATAAACGTCAAACTTACTTTTGGCCTCAGACTTTACTCTTGAATATAAGCTAGGGTTAGTTACGTTGCTTGGGGTTGATGATTTTTTTGCCATTAGCACTTCCACCTTCTTCTTGCTTGCCTAATTCTCGAATTAGGATCGTTTCTAGTTTTAGCAGAGCTTTTCTTTAACTGCCCAAGAGATCTTGCGCAATAAGACTTACGCCTTTTAGCAGCCTTGCTACCCTTTTTTACCTTACCTGTTACGGCAGTTTTCAGCTTAGATCCAGGATTTGCCTTTCTGTATGCAGCAACGCCCTTTTTGGTCATTCCTGCTCCAGACTTGGTTTTTCGGTAATTACCGCCTTTGCCTACCGTTTTTTTGATAGGATTAGTTTTTTTCCTAGGCTTTGTTGCTGCCATTCATTAATAATTCTTATTCAAAACCAATATAATTGAATAAGTATCACCGCTCGAATGTGCGACAGTGGTCAAATCTATGTCTCCAGTTACACCAGATCCCGCATTATTGGGTATTGCTGTAAATAAATCATAGTATTCATCACCTGTGCTATCTGCTGGTAACCCAGTTAAAAGAACATTTGTTGTAGCATCAAACTCAAGATTTACTCCCATCCCACGCGTGGCCCAATAAATCCTAGCTACTGAAACATTGGTGCAGGTTTGGCCTGCACTGTTTTTAGCTAATGCTGAAACATCTACTTTTTTGACTGCACTTTCACCGGTACCATCCGAAACATTTGTAAATTTCAAGACGGCGGTTTTCTCACCGTCTTGGATTGTTTGAGATGTTACTGCGTCTGCCATTTTATCTCTCTACGATAGCTGTGACGTAATCGATAGTCATGGTTTTCGCTGCGGCTGCGCCGTTTTGAATACCAAAAGATACTGTCAACTCTTCGTTATCTGGAAGATTGGTGTTGACCACTCCAACTGGCTCTGCGTTGTTAATTGAGTAATAAACCAATGCTGCGTTTGGATCTATGAAAAACGATGTTGTAATAAACGTATCGTCTGCCAAAGTAGCTACGCCTGCTGTTAAAGTTTCAGTTGCATCTTTCTCAACTACAAAGTCAAGCAGTGCATCGCCATCATCTTTTCTAAAGTTGATGCCATCACTTGCTGCTAATGGTGTTGTGTCTGTGATTTGCAGACCCATAACTATGTCAGATTGTGTTGCATCGCTGACTTTCCATCTTGCTGAAAAGAAAGCTCTTTTTGTGCCGTCAATTAAGAAAGATTCGCCTTTTAAGTTAAAAAAGTCAGCATCGTTATCGCCAGCCGCGTTAGTAATTAAAAACTGGCCACCAGCACCAGAAGTAATTGCCTCAGTTGCGGATCCCGTGCCATCCTCGGTTGTTGTGATTGTCCAATCACCCGCTGTATACACCATAAAGTCATTGAAATAACCATAGTGTGTTTGATCGGATGGATAAGGCATAAACATCGGTTGATCTTTTTTTGCCTTTGTTGCAACGGTATTACCCGCCCATTGGATTTGGTTTTGAAAATGTGGATTAGCCATTATGAACTCCTTTGTTTGTATTAATGGAAACCGGTAAACCGGCCCTCATCAAGCTAATTAAATATATTTAGAAAATGATACTACTAAGGAATTACTTTAGCAACTCAAAGAGACTGCAATTTTTTGATAGTACCAGCAGGAGTTTCATGCAAGATGCCAATGCCGCCGGCATTTTCCCAGGCCACAATGTTTGATTTCTTGTCATCAACCAACACATGTCCAGGTCTTGCAAAAATTGCTTTGTGTTTGCCTTTGAGTGTAGACGTAACCACAACGTGCGGATCTACATATTGTTTGGTCCAGGCGATCTTGTCAGTCACAACCAAAGGTCTGTTGATCTCGCCAGAGCAAGTTAAGATCTCCCAGGGCAAACCAGATCCTTTGACATAGGCAACTAGATCTAACATGCCTGGCATCGGTGGCATATTTCTGAACAAACGCTTGTTGGTAAACTCGATCTTGCGATCGTCATAGGTTTGTTCGCCGTGTAAGGGCCCGTTCAAATAGTCGGGGCCCTCAACAGCTGTAACGAAGTCGGCTAAAACTCCGTCCATATCAAGGTATATTTTTTTAATCATTAGTGACCCCAACCAGCAGCAGTTTCATAGTCGGGTTTGCCGTCCCAAAGACTTGCAGTCTCATAACTGCTTATCGTAATACCGTAAGTCCCAATTTTCTTTTTCTTAGGCTTGCCAACAAAAGAATCTTTAAGAGGGATCACTTTATCTTCGCTAGGATAACCAGAATCTAAAAACTCTTTGCAAATTTTTTGAATGGTGGCCATTTTAGCTGTTCTCTCAATTACTTGGTAATAATCAATGTTGGTTTGATCGTAACCCCAACTTGAAACAAGAATATCACCCACTTGGTAGTTTGCTTGATTTTCTTTGGCTTGCGTTTTCGCTTGTTCAGCACGTTTCTTTTTAGCAAGAGCTGCATTTTCTTGATCTGTGAAATACTTAATCACATAATTGTCTCTGGCCTCTTTGTTTTTGAAACCGTAATACTTGTCATATTTAGATCTCTTGCCGCCGAACACCATGGCCGTGTACTTGGTCCCGCACTCCCAATCCTCAACGTAAGCTACCGCGTCTGTTTTTGCAGCCTTTATTTCTTTAGATCCCTTTGGGATATAAAATTCTCTAGTCATAGTCATTACGCCACCTCCTTGTAAACAGTTAAAGTACCAGGATCTTGCCAGTCAACTTCGTAACCATTGTCTTTGCAGACTTTAACAACCTCTGGGTTGATCCAGGGATCTTGGTCGTAGATGTCAAACTCCGGGCAATCATCTGGGTAGTAGATCCCAGCGTCTTTGCCGTCTTCGCAGCTGATCTTGATACCCTCTCCAGGGTGTTGGAAAGCTGTAAAGCCAGCTTTGTTGATTTCTTCAATTATATTGACAGTCATATTTTTCTCCGTTTTTTTATTTTTAATTTCAATTCCCACATACCTATTATGCACAATTATGCACAAAAGTACAACAATTTATACACTTAATTTGTAATTAATTTAGGCCAAAAAAAAGGGCCCTGGAGGGCCCTTAATTTGAAATACTTGAGTTATAAACGGTATTTCTAAACGTTCGAGTTATGCACCTTGTGATCCATATACGCCTCTCCAATCGGAGAAACCAAACGAATATCTTTCACGAGCTTTGTAACGAATGTTTCCAGTTGAGAAGTCTGGTTCCATGGAAGTTTCCATGCCAGTTCTTTGGAACATTTTAAGGCCTTCGCCTTGTGCTGTTACAGAAGTTAAGATGAAGAAAGCATCCGGATCATTTAGATAATGATTTACTGAATAACCGCCAGGAAGAACACCAGTGTTCTTAATAGCGTTTAAGTCATTATCAGATGTTCCTACTCTCTGATTAGAATTTAAAATTCTGTCAGCAACAAATACTAATTGTGGTGGCACGATTAGTTTGTCAGCTTGCACAGAGATTGTTAATCCTTTGTCATCTGTGAAAGTAGAGATGTCAATTAAAGCGTCCTCTAATGAAGTTTCATTAAGGTCGGCCATAGTTGTTGCTCTGTTAGCAGCTGTTCCACCACCAGCAAGTGGGTGAGCAGTGTTAATTAGAGAAACACCATCTCCGCCAGTAAAACTGGATGAGAAAGCGTTGTTCAACACATCCGCACCTTTGATCTCTTTGGTGTTAGCCATAGATTTCGCCAATGCTTTGACATATCTTTTTCCTAAAGAGTCATAGAGATTATCTTCGATAGCCTCTTCTGTTAAAGCAAACGCTAACGCCACTGTGTCGTGGGTATAACGCGCACTGAAACTTTCAGATGCTTGATCGAAGTTTACACTTTGACCCTCAGTTTTCGTAGGCGCAGATCCGAAACCGGTAATTAATACCTCTTCTTCAAATGCGCGACTTGAATCTTCTATAGAGAAGATTTCTTCGTATTCACGATCGTATTCATCATAGTTAAGACCAAATAATGAATTTAGACCTGGTTCTAGCTCTTTAGCTAGCTGAGCTCTTGATATAGCCATTATTTACTCCTTATGCTAAGCCAGCACCTTTTTGTCCCATGATGTGGTTTTGAATCACACATAGTACATTGGTGTTGGATGATGCTACGTCATCGTTATCGGGATCCTGGGAGATGTCAATACACTTGAGCGGTAACGTTGCGGTCGTAGCACCGGTTGTTACGTCTAGCTCTGCATTAGATCTTCCAGACTTAGTGTCGCCTACTGGTGAGCCTTCGACAACATCAAAGTTACCGAACAGATCCGCTACCGGGAAGGTATCGTCTGCTTGGACTTCAAATATGACGTTTGCGTCATCAATAACGTAAGCAAAAATATCACTAGCAGAAACGCTGCCAGGATAGTAGTTTTTAAAAACTTGCTCGCCTGTGGTTGGGTCAGTGTAACGTACACCATTAAACACTCCGACAATTGGAACGGTTCCAGTCGCGGCGTGTCTTCCTATAACCCCAGCTGTAAGCTGAGTAACCAAGTCTCCTTGGAATATAGGTGTTGTAGCTCCACTTGCAATTCTATAACGTGATTGTCCACCGTTATAGGGTGCTCCACCCATCATACGAACAGGTTTGCATCCAAATGCGCTATCTTTATTAGCCATTTAAAATTCTCCTATTGTTGTGGTTGTTACTTTTTCCCAAAAGTAACGTTAGACTCCCTTTTTGCATCATACTGTACATAGCGACTGTCCCTTCTGGATTCATTAAACGCGTTATTGTCCAATGCCTCTTTGGTTCTAGCCGTTTGAGACTCATAGTAAGCATTACGCTCTTGTTTCGTCTCGACAGGAATTTTTGCTAAAAGTAGTCCATCATTATATACAATGCCAGTATGTCTTCCTTCGTCCAAAGTAGGCAATGCAAATTCTTGTGGTAAATCAGTCCCTCTTACAAGTTCCCAACCTTCTCGCAATCTTTTGCTTACGTTACTTCTGTCCTCCTGGCCCAACATGGATTCTCTTATCCAACGATATTCGTATCCTTCTGGTGGTTCTGGAGTTTCAAGTTTTCTTACTGGCGTCCATGGTTTTCTTCGAGTGTTATTAGCGTGATTCTCGGATTCACGGGATTTTCTGGTAGTGTTGTCTTGTTCTTCGGTCATTTTGCCTCCCTGTTGGCTATTTTTTGTTTTTCTTTAGCAACAGATTTTAACCACGCGTCTTCCGACATATTGTGTGGTTTCAATCCTTTGAGACGCTCAACTTCCGTTTTAGAAAAAGTTACACCGTTCTTTTTGCCTTGTGTTTTTTGTCGTCCTCCGACAGAGGTGGAGGCGACTCTTTGCACAGCGGGTCTACCTTCTGATTGCTCGACACTTTGCCCAGATACTAGATCTGGATAAACTTTTGATACTCGGTTATCAAGCTGCTCATAGTATTCATCTGAGTCTGCCTCATAACCTTCGTTAATTAAATTGTAATGCGTAAAATATGCAAATTGCGATGCCTGCCAATTATCTGGATCAGATTGATCGCCATACCAAGAATTTTTTTCATGCCAGGCTTTTGCCTCTCTGGTTGCTGGCGGTGTTTCTTGATTTTGCTGCACTGCCTGTTGCATTGGCTGTTGCACGGCTTGCGGATTTTGAAAATTTTGTTGCTCGGCTTGGCTTTTTGCTACTTTAAGTTTTTCTTTTTGAATACTTAAATCGCTTTTAAGCGTATCAGCTTTGCTTATCAATTCAGCGTCACCAGCTTGTATAGCTTTCTTATACAAGTCATCTGCTTGGTTTACCTTGGCCACAAGTGCCTCTTCTTCTTTAACAAGCAACTGATCTCTAGTCTGTTGTTGCACTTGATACATGCTTGCTGTTTCCATTTCTTTCTGGGCCAGCATTTGTTCAAGTCTTGCAGCTTTTTCTTCTGCCATTCTATTTCTTTCGTTGAGCTTGTTGATTCTTTTAGAAACGCCTTTCGTATAATTTTCTAATTCATCATCTGAGGAAACAGATTGTCCTGTTTGCTCGTCAACTTGATCTACTACCTGTACCTCTAGCTCTTCAACCTCTGGCTGAATTGTTTGAGTGTTTTCTTGTTCATTCATTATAAACTCACTATGTCATCTGGATCGAGTATGGTGGCAATCACTTCATCATCATTGATGATGCGAACCTCTGCACCTTCCTCCAATTTAAACCTAGAGCCAGAGTAACGCCCTATTAAAACCCATTGTTTTTCTTGACACCAGGGTTTTTCTCCATACCTTGACTTATCGTTATAACATTGTGGGCCCATTTTTACCACATAAGCTACAACCGTTGCCAAAGCCTCACGATT
>Ga0180120_10000395_pt1 | contig 22465 bp, 18 predicted proteins | sample CPBDNA_3_FD_129677 | JGI IMG/M metagenome (GOLD analysis project Ga0180120, IMG submission 129677) | Freshwater to marine salinity gradient microbial communities from Chesapeake Bay, USA - CPBay_Spr_31_0.2_DNA (version 2) (version 2) | ecosystem: Environmental > Aquatic > Marine > Coastal ... | reverse complement strand
GATTATGCAGGTGCTGGCGCGCATGAATCAGATTCATCACACCGGCTGTATTATTTTTGAAGCGGTGGAGCAGGATCTTAAAATTCACAACTATCTAACCCTGCTGGATGGATCTAAGGAAACGGAATTTCGCGACTGTCTAGATAGCCTTCTCACCGAGTTGCCTGCTATAGACGGGCTGGGGGTGTCTGGGTTTATGAAGCTACCCTATAAAAATACTAAGTTTTTTGACTATCTTGAAACTCAGCCAAACTTCGTCGCTTAAGAACTGCCCAGGGCTTAAAAACCCTGTACCAAAGTCTAATCGCCACCCACAGCTGTCTTTGCCTGAGTCAGCTTATTGAGGCGCAAAGACTTTTAGTGGCGTCGAGTAAGTTAAATAGATTAGATGATGCTGAGTTTTAGCAAAAACTATTTTAAATTTAAAATAGTTTTTGCTATTCTACCTGCCCACCATCGCATATCATTTTGGAGCAGTTTTAATGGGCAATAATAAATCTTGGCAGCGCCTGATTTGGGAAGATCCCTTTCTTCTTGAACAACAATTATCCGATGAGCAGAGAATGGTTCGTGACTCTGCCCGTCAGTATGCGCAAGAGCGTTTGCAGCCAAAGGTTCGCGCTGCCTTTCAAAATGAAACCAGCGATCCAGGAATATTCCGCGAGATGGGCGAGATGGGTCTGTTAGGGCTCACCATCGAAGGTTACGGTTGTGCTGGAATGGACTATATTAGCTATGGCCTAGTGGCCAGAGAAGTGGAGCGTGTCGACTCTGGCTATCGTTCGATGATGAGTGTGCAGTCGTCACTGGTTATGTATCCCATCTATGCGTTTGGCAACGAAGCTCAGCGTGACAAGTATCTGCCTAAGCTGGCTACAGGCGAATTTATCGGCTGCTTTGGTTTGACCGAACCAGATCATGGTTCTGATCCCGGTGGCATGGTCACCCGGGCCCGCAGTGTCGATGGTGGTTATATAATTAATGGTGCCAAAATGTGGATTTCTAATAGTCCCTTTGCGGATGTCTTCGTGGTCTGGGCAAAAACTGACGACGGTGAAATTCGGGGCTTTATTCTTGAGAAGGGCATGCCCGGACTCAGCGCACCGAAAATTGAAGGCAAGCTGTCGCTGCGCGCGTCGACTACCGGCCAAATCGTGATGGAAGATGTGTTTGTTGCCGAAGAGCAGTTATTACCGAATGTAAAGGGTCTTAAAGGCCCCTTTAGTTGTCTTAATAACGCCCGTTACGGCATTGCTTGGGGAACGCTCGGTGCCGCTGAAGCCTGCTGGCATGCAGCGCGCACCTATACCATGGAGCGCAAGCAATTCAATCGACCACTAGCGGCAACCCAGTTGATCCAGCTCAAACTGGCCGATATGCAAACTGATATCAGTCTCGCTCTGCAGGGATGTTTTCGTGCGGGACAGTTGATGGATGAAAATAATATAGCTCCAGAACTGATCTCCTTAATTAAGCGCAATTCCTGTGGCAAGTCACTGGAGATCGCTCGCAAGGCTCGAGATATGCTTGGTGGCAATGGCATCTCGGATGAGTATCCAGTAATGCGCCATATGGTGAATCTTGAAACCGTCAATACCTACGAGGGAACTCATGATATTCACGGCTTGATTCTAGGTCGTGGACAGACGGGTATTGCAGCGTTTTGATAGAGTATTTTCAATAAAATACTCTATTCAGAGTGTGTTTTGATTGTCCCGTCAACTTATTTTAGGACGGGACAGATCTGCGAAAATTTCAACCCCCTGAGGTTAATATACTTATTTTGCGGCTAAAGGCAGTATTCGAATCATCTTCTAACGCAGCATCGCGCAGAGCTTTAATATTCTCGGCACTGAGATATCGATGATCATTGTAGGCACTGACAATGGCCATGTTTTGCTCGCTGGTTCTTTCGCGGGTAGGTCCATATCCCTTAACAATTCTGCCGCACTCGGCAAATTCTATAGCCAGAGCTCTATCTGAACTGGCGGACAAGCGAATCGCATCCAGCCAGTTATTGATCATACTGTGCTCGAGGTGATAGCCGAGGCTGACGCGTCGAAAACGTCGCAACATGGCCAAAAAGCGCAGTGAAAAATAGATGCTGAGAGTATTGGTTTTAAGTTTTTTGGCGCCGGATACGAGATTTAGCGCTCTTCGCCCAAGGTTGCTGCCAATAAAAGCTCTGCCTAATGGTGCTGGCAAAATAGCGCAGATCTCTTCGGGCCGCGGACGAAAATATTCTGTGACATAGACAATCTGTTCATCATCCGCTTTTACTTCCTGACGAATTTCCTGCATCCGTTCATGGCGAATTTTTAACTGAGCAACTCGGGGAACATCTTCAAAGCACATCCACAGGGCCAGGTATCGAGCAGTAGTATTGGTAAGCTCAAACTGCGCGTCTGATGTGTCCAATGCAACAATACTTGCCACTTGATCTAGGTACTGGGCAGCATAGTCAAAGTCCTGATATTCAGTGGTTTTTTTCATGCCCTCGTAGACAATTTCCTGGGTTACTGGGGGAAACTCAGATGCCAGTCGGGCCAGTAATTTTCGCCCTTGAGCTGTGGTCGCTGTGGGCAGATTAAAGCCGCTAGTGTGAGCCTCAGGCTCGCCGATCTCTGGCAGATATTGCCCGACCGGATGACCTTTTTGCTGAGCAATATCGTAACTATCGGCAAAGGCGGCGAGATTGGTTGCTACCGCCTTACCCGTTTGTCGGATAACGTCTTCGTAGCTCTCTCTGGCAAAGGGTAGAGCGCCAGACCCGGCCAAGGCACCAAACAGAACTGAGCTAATAACTGCATTATTGCGCTGCGCAACGTCCTGCATATCGTAGTGCACAAAGTGTTTTGTATAACGGCTGGCGATATCCAAAATCGTCGCCGATTGCATGGTGCCATCAGCAATTTCAGTTTTTTCATCGATGGCATAAACCCGGTGACTGGAGCTAATTAGGGTAGTGCGGTCTGGCGTCACAAAACCGCGCTGCAGCATTCGACCAGCCTCAGCGATTTCCGAGCTAATGGCGATATCAATATCACCCTGGGTAGGTGACAGAGACATGATTGGCAGACGGTCTTTTATACTGGCTCTGGGGAATATTTCCAAATAGTAGATCGTTGCGCCAGTGCGCTGAGCAACGCCGGCCAGAGATGTGCTCTGAACAGTCCAGTCATTATTATTTGCCACTTCTATCAGCCAGTTGGCTAAGACACCGCCACCCTCACCACCTAGGGCAGTGACGATAATATTGGTGCTGCGCAATACATTGTTGGTGTTGTCTGCGGTTATGCTCATAGCGCTTGCCTAAGTTCTCGACGCTGATCTCTGCGCTCAAACCAGCTGATAACCCCTCGCCGGATACGCGCCATAGTGGTATCAACCACATTGGGGTTGGACAGCAGGTCAATCTTTGAGAACGACGGACAGAGCACTGCAGAATGCACATTATCGCCACAGACCCCGCAGCCGACACAGCTATTATCGACATAGGAGACTGGATCTGTGCGCAGGGGGTCCGGATTATCTTTAATAGTTAGCGATGGGCAGCCAGAAATTCGGATACAGGCGTGATCCCCGGTGCAGGTTTTGCTATCAATGTAAAACCGCGCCCGCACTGTGCGCTTGCCGTCGGCAATGGATTTCTTTACCAGTGGCTTGATGCGTCGCTGGCGATTGAGCATGCACTCGCCCTCGGCAATAATCACTTTCAAGCCACCCTGTTTGGTGGTCAGGGCTTCAGTCAGCGTGTCTTTCATTTCGCTTATGCTGTAAGTGCTAACGGTGCGCAACCACTCCACACCGGCACCGCGGCAGGCGCGCTCAATAGACTGAGATTTGTCCCGATCTAAGCGCGTGGCATCCATGGTTGTGGCAATCAGGTTCGGTTCCGCCATGGACGGAATATCCTGGCCGCCAGTGGCCGCAGAATAACCATTGTCGACAATAATCAGCAGGCCATCATGATTGTTGAATACCGCTGAGGCGACACCGCTGCTCAGGCCGTTATGCCAGAAACCGCCGTCACCCATAATGCTGATGGATTTGTGTGGTAATACATGGCGAATACTTGACGAGCTGGCCAGAGAGAGCCCGTAGCCCATAATCGTGTTGCCAAGATTGAACGGTGCTAGGGTGGCAAAAGAGTGACAACCAATATCCGAACTGATATGAAACGGGCCTATATCAGCCTGGACCTGTTTGATTGCACTAAATAGGGGGCGTTCGGGGCAGCCAGTGCAGAGCCCAGAGGGTCTCGCTGGCACATTTTGTAAAAGGCTCTCCCGGTCTTCTTCCCGCAGTGGTGACTGCAGCTGATCAACCTCCAGACCGCTTATTTTAGTGTTGCTAGAGTGTCCAGCGAGCTCTAAAAAGTGCGTCAGTCCAGTGAGTAACACTTGACCGGTGACATCCCCTGTTTGTGGCAAGATATCCTTTCCATAAACCTGAGTTTGGATATCTTGTTTGCGTAGCAAACTCTGAATAGTTGGCTCTATATAGGCAGGCTGACCCTCTTCGATTAACAAGACGTGCTTTTTGCCGAGGCAGAATTCAATCACCTCATCCGGCACTATCGGATAGGCGACATTCATTATGTAGAGGGGAATATCGCTATTGCCAAAACAGTCGGCTAAACCCTGTCGTTCAAGGGCACGGATAACCGTATTGTAGGTGCCGCCACAGGTAATGATGCCGAGCTCTTCCTGCTTGCCGGGAAAAAATTCATTGAGTTTATGCTGCTGTATAAAATCGATGGCCGCGGGCCAGCGCTGACTGATCTTATCCCGCTCTTGCTGATAGACATGGGGCGGTAGGATAATCTTTTCTGCTTCACGATTGGGTGCCACTGTATTGAGATTGCTGTACTGAGGTGCGAGGTTATCTTTGGCGATAAATTCGCCGGTGACATGGCAGCCGCGAATACGCATCATAAAAAAGATCGGCGTGTTACTGGCTTCTGAGAGTTGAAAGCCCTTCTCGATCATATCCACGATGCTGGGTAGATTGGGGCGAGGATCCATCAGCCACATCTGTGCTTTCATGGCAAAGGCGTAGGTTCGCTCTTGCATAATGCTTGAGCCCTCACCATAGTCTTCTCCGACAATCACCATGGCGCCACCAACCACACCGGAAGAGGCTAGATTGGACAGAGCATCGGAGGCGACATTGGTGCCCACTGTAGACTTCCAAGTGACGGCGCCGCGCAGCGGATAGTTAATCGATGCACTGAGCATTGCAGCAGCAGTGGCCTCACTGCCACTGGCCTCAAAGTGCACGCCCAGTTCGCCCAATACATCTTGGGCATCGTTTAATACATCCATCAAATGAGAAATGGGCGAGCCCTGATAACCACCAACATAAGATACGCCTGACTGCAGTAGAGCCTTGGTAATCGCCAGAATGCCCTCACCTTGAAAAAGATCTCCTTCACCTGCGCGAAGTTTTAAAACCTCTTTCTTAAATGATCTTTCAGCCATGGCTTAACTAATCCTGTGTGATAAGTGCAAGAACTCGTGCTGGGCTGCCAGAGCCATCTTTAATTTTTAATGGTGGAGCAATAATTACGGCGCCCTTGGGCGGTAACTTATCGAGATTTTGTAATCCCGCGAGTCCACACTTATTAGCACCATGCATCAAATTGTGGCACGGAAACATAGGCTCTTGAACAGCTGCCTGGCCACTATCTGTGCCCACGGTTTCGACACCTACGCCAATTACATCTCGTACTTCTGTAAGGTAGGTAATGGCTTCAGGTTCCCAGCCCGGTGTATGGCTGCCGTTGTCGTCAACATTGAGGTACTCATCTGTAGCGACTTTCTTTGACCAGTTACTGTGGAATAAAACCCACGACCCGGCTTCAATCTCACCGTGCTGAGCTTCCCACTGTTTAATAAAATCAACGCTCATCAAGAAATCAGGATTGGCTGCGGATTCGGCAGAGGCATCAATCACACAGGCCGGTGCAACAAAGGTCTCAACGGCGACTGTATCTGTTGCGTGATGACTGTGGTCTTTTCCCGTCACCCAGTGAATAGGCGCATCGAAGTGGGTACCAGTGTGCTCGCCACATTTGAAATTGTTCCAGTACCAGGCAGGTCCGCGGTCATCGTAGCGGGAGATTTCTTCTATATGGAAGGGCCAAGATTTACCCCACCCCATCTCCTCGGGTAATTGCAGAGTAGGTATGCCGGGTTCGAGTGTGGCAGTCAAATCTATAATTTTAATATTGCCATTTGAAATGCCACTGACAAGGTCAAGTAATGGGTTGCTCCTCATGATTATCTCCACTTTATGCTGTTTTTATTATCATTCTATTGTGCATTATAAAATGATAGCTGGCTATGTTTTTATTTTAAGCTTAAAATATAATTCTGATTCGAAATGCACTAATAGGAAACACCATGCGCAAGACACTATTGCCAGAGGGCTGGGTTGCACCAAAAGGTTATTCCAACGGTATTCTTACCGAGGGCGGAAAAACTATTTATGTCGGGGGCCAAATTGGTTGGAATAAGCTGGCGGAGTTTGAAAGCGATGATTTTGTTGAGCAGGTGCGCCAGACTTTGCAGAATATCCACGACGTATTAAGCGCCGGTGGAGCTGGGCCGGAGCATATGGTACGCATGACTTGGTATATCACCGACAAGCAATCTTACACTAGTAATTTACGCCCAATTGGTAAGGCTTATAGAGATGTTATGGGCAAACACTTTCCGGTTATGTCCGTGGTTCAGGTGGCGGCACTAATAGAAGATAGAGCCCAGGTGGAAATAGAAGTTACCGCCGTCTTGTAATATTCCCGAAGTCTAAAGAGGATTCTATTGTGGCCTCTTAAGAAAAAACGCCGTAGTCTCTAGGGACATCACCATGATGTTGTTGTGGTTGTAAATTGATACCGCCGACTGAACAATGCCGCGATCAGGTTTCGATTGAGACTGGCGCAGCTGAATAATTTTATTTTCCCCGTGCAAACTGTCACCGGGGCGTACCGGCGCTAACCAGCGTAGTTTATCAACCCCAGGTGAACCAACGCAGTAGGACTGATTGAGAAAACTGTCGCACTGCATGCGCATAAAAATAGCTGCCGTATGCCAGCCGCTGGCAATCAGTGATCCAAAGGGTGATTCTGCAGCGGCAATTGGGTCGGTGTGGTAGCTCTGGGGATCATATTTATGGGCAAATTCCAGTATCTCCGCCTCGCAGACCTTATATTCTTTGAGCTGATATATTTCATTGAGCTTAAAGCTTTCAAAATAATTCATCGCTGTTACATCCTCAATTAGTCTGATTAGCAATCTAAGTAGTCAGTCTATTTCGCGTTATAGTTTGTCATCGACGTTGCAGGGCATCGACTAAATCGACTAAATAGCTCCTCTCTAATTTTGCGATTGTTTATTTTTGTTGCATGATAGGGAGGTCATGATCTAAGATATCATTTTAAGCTTAAAATAAATATAAGATAAAGCGTGATTGAACCACATAGAATTATAAATATCAGCAACCGCCTAGAAACCTAATCTAGGTTAATTGCTGGAATGGTTTTTTGTAGTGGGGGGAAGACTATGTCGGCTAATAGTCCGATGTATAACGATAATAAACTTAAGCTAGGAATTTTTTCCGCAAACTGCTCCGGTGGTATGGCGGTAACGAAGGTTGAAGAGCGCTGGGAAAATACCTGGAAAAATAATCTCGAATTGGTGCGTCAATGTGACGCTGCCGGCCTTGAGTTTATGCTGCCAATTGCCCGCTGGATTGGCTATGGCGGCGATACAGATTTTCATGGCGGCGTACTAGAAACCGTCACCTGGGCTGCAGGTCTTTTAGCACATACAAAAAACATTCAAATCTTCGCCACTGTTCACACCGCCTTTAATCATCCGATTGTCTCAGCCAAACAACTTGCTACTATTGACCACCTCGGCAATGGTCGAGTGGGGCTCAATGTAGTTGCTGGCTGGAATAAACCTGAATATGACGCCTTTGGTGTGGAGCTTTCCGCAGAACATGCCCAGCGCTATGCCTATGCTCAGGAATGGTTTGACTATGTGCAGAAGCTCTGGACAGAAGAGCGGGCCTTTGACTGGAATGGTCAATTCTTTCAGGGCACCGGGGTTTACAGCAACCCGCGTCCAGCGCAAAAACATGTTCCAATTCTCAATGCCGCAGCCTCTGCAGAGGGCCGTAACTTTGCCATGCAAAATGCGGACTTTTTGTTTACTCCAGTTTTCACTTTAGAGCAGGCCACGGAAGTGGTGGCTGACATTAAGACTAAATCAGCCGCTGTGGGGCGAGATGTAGGGGTGTTTAGCTTCTGTTCAGTGGTCTGTCGACCGACCCAAAAAGAAGCTGAAGACTATCTCGATTATTACGCCAACCAGAATGCAGACTGGGAAGCTGTAGACTATTTAATGCAACTCCAAGGTATGCATGCTCAGTCATTTACGCCTGAAGCTCTGGCCAGTTTTAGGGACCGTTTTGCTGCGGGTCACGGCGGCTATCCGCTAGTGGGCACACCGGATCATATAGCAGATGAGCTAGAAAAATTAAGCCACACAGGATTGGCAGGATTGACATTATCCTTTGTCGATTACGTTAAGGAGTTCCCTTATTTTCGCGATGAAGTCATTCCACGCTTAGAGCGTAAGGGGCTCCGCTTACCTGTAGGGTAGTGAACGTTGATAAGAAAATAATAAAAATAACTAAAAATTTCACATAAATGTAGAGGGGAATAGTCATGAAAAGAACACCGTTAATTACATTCGCATTATTAGGTCTGGCGCTCGCAGTGCAGCAGGCTACTGCGGCCAGTATCCTAGAAGAGGTCGTCGTCACCGCTCAGAAACGTGAGCAGAGTTTGCAGGATGTGCCAATTGCCATAACCGCATTTACTGGCGCCCAGATGAGTGCCTTGGGCGTTACCAAGAGTGTCGATATCGCCGCATTTAGCCCCGGTGTTCACATCAGTGGCAACCTCGCTGGTCAGAATACGCAGTTTTCTATTCGTGGTGTTACGCAAAATGATTTCAATGACATTATTGAAGCCCCCAATGCGGTCTATCTGGACGAAGGCTATCTTGCCGTGGCTCAGGCACAGACCTTTGCCGTATTTGATATCGAGCGAGTTGAAATACTCAAGGGTCCTCAGGGTACCTTGTTTGGTCGCAACGCTACCGGTGGTCTGGTGCACTACCTATCCAACAAGCCTAACTTCGATGAGAACAATGGATATGTGGATCTCAGCATGGGCCGTTACGATACCGACGCCAATGCCAACCGCACTACAGTAGAAGCTGCATACGGTGCAGTGCTCAGCGACAAAGTCGCCGCCCGCGCTGCCTTTCGTTACAACAAACAAGACGGTTATCTGAAAAATCTTTATCCTGAAGGAGCCATTACGGCTGCTCCAGGGGGGACTTCACCAGGAGAGGGCGCAGGTGCTGATCTAGGTGATGATGACACCTTTGCTGGTCGTCTTTCGTTCGCCTTTCAAGCCTCCGATGATACGCGCATTGATGTCTCCATGAACTATGCAACCTCTGAGGTAGGTACAGGTCCTTACCAGTCTAAGTCAACCATAGGCATCGTCGAAAACGGCGAGCTGATCAATGTAATTGATACACCAGCAGATGAAACACGACTGACCATAGACACTGCTGGCGGTGATGGCGGCGCTGATCTGATCGATGGTGATGGCTTGTTGCCTGGCGGTGGTTATGGCTTCGATGCGCGTCTGGCTCCAGGGGCAGATTTCTTTGGTTACCTAGACCCCGATGGCGATGACTTTACTTTCTCTAGTGACTTTGCCTTTGCCGATCAGGGTTCTACTGATACAAAGGGTATTAATGTCCGAGTTGAGCGAGATCTTGGCAATGGCACTGTCTTTACCTCGGTGACAGATTATAAAGACTATGAAAAGCTGCTGTTTATCGATGTGGATTCTGGACCAGCTAACCAGCTAGCAAACTATGCTGGGGTGGATGCAACCAGTTTGACGCAAGAATTTAGGCTCAATGGTGAAACCGACGATATGCGTTGGGTAGCGGGTTTCTTTTATCTAAATATTGATAATCACTCCGATAATGGCCTTAAAGCACCAGCCAATAGTCTTATTGGCCCTGTAGATGTCGGTGTAGTTGCCGATTTACAAACTGATTCTTATAGCCTGTTTGGACAGCTAGATTACGATATTAGCGACACTCTGAGTGCCACTTTTGGTATGCGCGTGATTCGTGAAGAGAAAGACTTTGATGTTGGCATCGGATTTTTCCCATCACTGAGTAACCATACGGTCAACCAGGGTGAGTTTATCCCCAATGCAGTGGGTGCCGGATCGCCTTACTTTTACGAGAACAGCACTTCAGACACACTCTGGGCTGCAAAAGCACAGTTAGACTGGCGTCCAAGTGACGACTTGCTGCTCTATGCCGGTGTTAATCGCGGTGTCAAGGCGGGCAGTTTTAATGCGCCATTATTAGGATCATACCTGGGCTCTGGCGGCGATTCCGCAATCGACTATGGCGAAGAGATTTTGCTGGCCTATGAGGGTGGTTTCAAAATGAGCTTGTCTGAGAACACCAGACTGAACGGTTCGGTTTTCTACTATGACTACTCAGATTATCAGGCCTTCCTGTTTGTCGGTGTTGGCGGTGTTGTGATTAACGCTGATGCAGACAATATAGGTATGGAGCTGGAACTGCAGAGTTCACCAGCTGACGGCTTAGATGTTATCTTGAGCATGTCTTATTTTGACGCAACAGTAAAAGATATCCCCCTGCGTAGCGGCTCACCATTGCCCCCCAGCGATGTGGATCCAACCTATGCCCCAGAACTGCAGATGACTGGTTTAGTGCGCTATGAATGGCCTATATCTTCAGGCACTCTGGCGATTCAGGGTGATGTTAGTTATTCAGATGAGTACTACTACAACCTGAGAAACTTCGACGCGGATAAGTTTGATAGCTATGTCATGCTCAACTCGCAACTGAGCTGGATGAGCGCTGATGGTCTATGGCAGGCGACACTGGCTGTGCGTAATCTGACTGATGAACGCGCTGGTGTCCAGGGCTTCGATTTGGCTACTCTCTGTGGTTGTAATGAGGTGTCTTATCGCGATCCACGCTCCTTTAACATTGGCATCCGTCGCGATTTCTAGAGCTGGCTGGAAAATGAGGTAATCTGAATAGGGGCGCGCGAGTAATCGCGCGCCCTTTATTCATAGGCGACGATTAGATTTAGTTTTGGGTTTCAGAGCCCTAAGTTAAAGAGCTACTCAGTAAAGAGCTATTAATTTAAGAGCTACTACTATGAAGACAGATAAAAAAGTTCAAGCCACAAGACGCAGTTTTTTAAAGACTAGCGCCATGGCAATGACCTACATGGTCGGTGGCAAGGTTTTGCTGCTGACACCTGCAGCAGCACGTGCTGCGCAGATGCCGATGAAAATTTTATCGGCACTGGAAGTGACCACCTTAGAAACCCTATGCGAGGCCATAGTGCCGGGTTCACGAAGCGCAGGCATAGCCGCCTTTGTCGACTACCAGCTGTCAGAGAGGCCCCAAGATGCCCTATTAATGGGTCGCTATTTGGGTCTTGAGCCGCCTTTCGCGCCCTTTTACCAGCAGGGCCTGGCTGCCGCTCATCAGGCCGCACTCAAGCAATTTGATCGTCCTTGGTCTCAGTTAACGGAAAGTCAAAGTAAGGGGTTAGTTGACCAGATGTTTAGCGACGCCATTCCCAATTGGCCCGCCGCACCGGCCTCCTTTCTATTTTTTGTCTGGCGCGCCGATGCCTGTGATGTGGTCTACGGAACTCAGTCGGGGTCAGAAGCTATAGGCATGCCCTATATGGCGCATATTGCCCCCAGCGATAAATGGCTGTCGGCCAGGGAGCAGCAAAACTAATGGAATCAATCTCATTGCAAGACAAGTTTGACGTGCTGATTGTGGGTGCTGGCGCAGCTGGCAGCTTAATTGCCGCAAAGGCCGTGCAGGCGGGTAAAAGCGTACTGATTCTTGAAGCTGGACCAGAGCGCAGGTTAAGCGAACTGGAAAGCTCACAGATCTCGGCACGAAAGTTAAAGTGGGGCGGGGCACCTGTGGAAGAGTCCGGCAATCATAAAATTGGCAATAATTTTAACAGTGGTTATGGCACCGGCGGCAGTGCACTCCACCATTACGCCGTGTGGCTGAGGCTGCATGAGAACGATTTTAATCTAGCATCCGAGCACGGAGTGGGTTTGGACTGGCCGATTAACTATAAGGATTTGATGCCTTATTACGACCGCATTCAGGCTGAAGCCGGTATTAGCGGCGATGCCGAGGCTGAGAAGTGGCGTCCCGAAGGCGCTCCTTATCCGATGCCAGCACTGCCGGTTTTTGCCCAGGGACAAGTGATTAAAAAAGGTTTTAACAAAATGGGAATGGCGGTATCTCCACTGCCTTTGGCGATTAATAGTCAATCCTACAAAGGTCGCAGCTCTTGTCTCTATGACGGTTGGTGCGATGCCGGCTGCCCCATTGGCGCGCTGGCCAACCCCCTGGTAACCTATTTGCCCCAAGCCTTTGCTGGAGGCGCAAGTATCCGCCACAACAGCACAGTCAGTCGTGTGCTTCACGACAGTTCGGGTAGAAAGGCTACAGGAGTAGAGTATTTTGATACCGAGGGTGCGGTACACCAGGTGTTAGCCGAACAGGTAGTGCTCAGTGCCTTTGCTGTGCAGAACGCGCGGATTCTATTAAATTCCAAGAGTGCTAAGCATCCAGCGGGCATGGCTAATAGCAGTGATAAAGTGGGCCGCTACCTAATGACCCACCCGGCACAGCTAGTGCTCGGGCTATTTGATCAACAGACTGACTGCCATCTAGGTGCCACTGGCGGCCAGCTGCTCTGTCAGGACGATTATGCGAATAAAAACAAAGGTGCTGCTTTTGGTTCCTATCAATGGCTGATTGGCAATGCCACTAAACCCAATGATCTGTTGGGTATAGCCACCGGTAGAGCGGATATTTATGGTGCTGCCTTAGATCCGTTTATGCGTAAAGCAGCGAAACATTTTGGGCAGATGAATTTTGTCGGCGAAGATATTCCTCTAGCAGATAACCGAATTACTCTCAGCCAGCGTAAGGATCAGTTTGGCTTACCTTTGGCGGCAACCTATCACAGCATCAATGAGCGCACTCGGGCACTGGTGACAGAGGGGGTTAAGAAGGGGGTTGAGGTATTTAAAGCTGCTGGTGCTACGGAGACCTGGACTGGACCCACTGTAGCTATGCATCTGATGGGTGGCACCATAATGGGTGTTGATGCCAAAGAGTCTGTCTGTGATCAGTATGGCCGCTGCCACGATATGGATAATCTGTATATTGCCGGACCCGGAGTCTTTCCTTCCAGTGGTGCGGTAAATCCAACGTTTACCGTGCATGCATTGGCGTTGCGCACGGTGGAGAAAATGCTGGCCTCCGCCTAAGTCCCCAGCCCTTATTCAGGGCCGAGCAGAACTAGCTGGGGCTATTGGGAGTGGGCGCTAGCTCGGCGAGAATATCAATTTCAAAGCTGAATACCCGTTCATTGTTTTGATTAAAGCCCTCGTTGCGGCTGCGAATAATGCCCCATTTATCGCGCACTTTGCGGTCGAGCTTTTCACAGATCTCATAGGTAAAGGTAATCGTGTGCCCTGGACGCACTGGCTTAAACCACTGCATATCTCGGACACTGACACCGGCACCATTGCGCCGACCATCCTGAACGCCGGTAGCAAAACGCTCCATATAGGCGACCATTAACTTCATCCAGATCGCCGCGAGATGTAATTCTGCGGCTACCAGCCCGCGGTGCGACGTGTCGAACGCCGCTTCAGGAGAAGTATGAAATACCTCAGGTGAATATTTTTTACCAAATTCAATAATCTCTTTTTCAGTAAAGCTGTGAGAACCAAAAACATGGAACTCGCCCACGGGAATATCTTCAAACCAGCGGCTGCGAATAAACTCTGGGTTGTTCATAGGTGCTGACTCCCGATCGACTCAGCTGTTTGTTGAGAGGTTGATTGAGAGCCCAGGCGCAATGTCATAGTCAGAACAAGCGCGACTTTCTGATGCTGATTTTTAACGCCAATATCGCAGACTAATAATCCCAGATCTTTTTTGCAGTCCGCAATAACCACAGTAGCGAATAAGCTGTCTTCAGCAAACACCGGAATTTTCCATTGCAGATTAGGAATAGTTTGAATGCCCTGAATAGTAATGCCATGGTTTTTAAAGCTATCGGATACCAGTCTGGTCATCAGCGCGCACACCTGCCAACCACTGGCGCAGAGGCCTCCAAATATAGACGCCTCAGCGGCCTCGGTTTCCAGATGATAGGGCTGAGGATCAAACTCCGCGGCGAACTCAAGGATATCGCGTTTGCTAAGGGTAGTGGTGTCAGTTTCAAATTCCTGACCCACTTCTAGGTTCTGCCAATTATCCATACTGTCTCTCAGCGCTATTTTTGTGGCGAGGACTATATGTCGCCAATAACCCAATGGTCAAGAGTGTAGCGCGTCCAAGACTTTAGGGGAGTGAAGAGTACAGAGAATTGACGGACAACGAGTATTGCGTCCCCTAGTCGGATGATCTAGGGGTGAGAGGCCTTGTTATGGAAGCGGATAATAGTTGCTAGAGGCTTCGGAGTCAGAGCAAGCAGTTTGATTAACCGCGTCCACTAAAGTTAGCCAGAGCCTGACGGGCAATAATGACTTGCTGCACTTCAGATGCCCCCTCATAGATCCGCAGAGCGCGAACATCACGATACAGGGATTCAATAATATGCCCGCGAGTGACACCTTTACCACCGTGCAATTGCACCGCTGCATCGATTACCAGCTGCGCCGATTCAGTGGCATGGAGTTTTGCCATAGCCGCTTCTCGGGTAACGCGTTCTGCAACACAGTCTTTGGTCCAAGCGGAGCGATAAACTAGTAACGCACTGCTATCGATGGCCAGTGCCATATCCGAAAGCTTGCCCTGAACCAACTGCAAATCAGAGAGTACACCACCAAATAATTTACGCTGGGACACATAACTCAACGTCTCATCCAAAGCCCGACGGGCCATACCCAGAGCAGCAGCGGCGACCGTGGTGCGGAATACATCTAGGGTCGCCATAGCGATGCCAAAACCGCGCCCAGCTTCGCCGACCAAATTCTCATGAGGAACTAAACAGTTTTCAAAACGCAGCGTGCCCAGAGGGTGGGGCGCAACCAGATCAATACGTTCGGGCACTGAGAATCCAGCGGTATCGGCGTCGACAATGAAGCAGCTGATACCTTTGGCACCCGGTGCCTCGCCGGTGCGTGCAAAAACAGTATAAAAGTTAGCGATACCGGCATTGGAGATCCAGGTCTTTTCGCCATTGAGAATATAGCCTGCATCGGTTTTTACTGCGTTGGTACTCATGGCTGCAACATCACTGCCGGCCTCGGCTTCAGATAGTGCAAAGGCGGCCATGGATTCACCAGAAACGACTTTGTTAAGGTAGCGAGTCTGCTGGTCGGGATTGCCAAACAGCGAGATTGGACCACTGCCGAGACCCTGCATGGCGAAGGCAAAATCGGCTAAGGCATGGTGCTCGCCGAGCACTTCGCGAATAATACTGAGACTGCGCACATCGAGTTTTTGCAGCGCGCCGCCACCGCTGGCGGGCACCGTGTAGCCGGTAATACCAGCCTTGGCCATACCGCGCATCAGATCGATACAGGTCTGATCTAGCGCTTCGTGTTCATTGGCCACCAGGGCAGGGATATTGTCTGTCGCCCAGGCCTGAACTTTTTCCGCCAGTTCACGGTGTTGGGGTTCAAAAAAAGGCCAGTTCAGAAAAGTCTTGTCGGTCACAGCTTGTCCTCTCAAATATTTTTTAGCGTATTGATAAAACGCATTTTCGTCAGCTTTAGAGTTTAGTCGCCTTTAAAAGCGGGCGTCTCTTTGCCCACAAAAGCGTTGTACGCACGGGTAAAGTCTTCGGTCTGCATACAGATGGCCTGGGCCTGAGCCTCGGCTTCAATGGCCTGATCAACCGACATATTCCATTCCTGATGCAGCTGGTTTTTAGTGATGCCATTGGCAAAGGTGGGGCCGTTGGCAATCCGCTGTGCGGTTTTCATCGCCTCCTCAAGAGGGGCGTCTGAGACACGATTAAAGAAGCCCCAGCGTTCGCCTTCTTCGGCTTTTAGTGAGCGGCCGCTGTAGAGCAAGTCACTGGCTCGGCCCTGACCGATAATTCTTGGCAAAATCGCACAGGCACCCATATCGCAACCGGCTAAACCAACACGGTTAAATAGAAAGGCGACACCGGCATCTGCCGAGGCATAACGCAGATCGCTGCTCATAGCGATAATCGCCCCGGCTCCAGCACAGACACCTTCGACAACGCTGATAATCGGCTGACGGCAGGCGCGCATGGCTTTGACCAGATCTCCGGTCATGCGAGTAAAGGCCAGCAGTTCTTTCATCGACATCTTGGTCAGCGGACCAATGATCTCGTGAACATCACCGCCGGAACAGAAGTTGCCGCCAGCACCGCGGATAATGATGGCATTGATATCACTTGCGTAAACTAGATTGCGAAACAGATCGCGCAATTCCACATAGGATTCAAACGTCAGCGGGTTTTTGCGCTCGGGACGGTTGAGGGTAATGGTCCCTACCGCGCCATTGGTCTTCCAGAGAAAGTGGGTGGCTTGGTAATCTTTCAGTTCAGTTAATTGCATGCTGGTATCCTGCTGTCATTTTTTGAGATTAATAATTAATGCTTACCACTATATTGCCTAAGCAGGTTTTACATTACTTCACCACCGCTTACGGATATCGCTTGGCCTGTGATTGAGTCACTGCCATCCATACACAGCCACATTGTGGTTTCGGCAACTTCCTCTGGAGTGATTAAACGTCCTTGCGGGTTGCTGCTGACAAATTGTTTTAGTGCCTGCTCTTGGGTGCGTCCAGTGGTCTCAACAATCTTGCTAATACTGTCGCGGATAATATCTGTATCAGTGAAACCGGGGCAAATGGCGTTAACTGTAATGCCATATTTTGCCGTTTCCAATGCCAGTGATCGGGTTAAACCCAGCACGCCGTGTTTAGCCGTTGAGTAGGCACTGACGTAGGCATAGCCTTTTAAAGCGGAGGTACTGGCAATATTAATAATACGTCCGGACTTGCGTTCGCGCATTGGATTAATCACCTGGGAGGTGCAGCTAAAGACGCCGTGGAGATTGACGTCGATAATACTCTTCCACTCGTCTATACCGACCTTATGGAATGCATTAGTCGGTGCCGCACCGGCACAGTTGACCAGAATATCTATTGGTCCAAAGTGTTTGGTTGCGTCGACGAAGGCAGTTTCAACACTCTGGTGATCGGTGACATCGCAGGCTATGCAGGCAGATTGTTGACCCTTGGAAAGAAGTGCCGCAGTATCCAAAAGCTTTTCATGGCGACGACCCATGAGGCTTACGTTGACCCCAGCGGCGGCAAGTTTAAGAGCGACAGCCGCGCCTATTCCACTGCCGGCGCCGGTGATTACAGCGTGTGCATTGTCTAGTTTCATAACCGCTATTGACCTGTCCTGAGTTTATGGGCTTGCTATTAATTCAACGCCCTTTTATTCAAAGCGCTATTTTTTCACAGCGCTATTTCAACGCACGCAAGTCAGCTGCGGCCTGTTCGGCGGCGCGACGCAGATTGGTGTGCAATTGGCGGAAGCCCATATAGTATTGTTTTTGTTCATGGACGCCGACCCCAGTATGGCCGCTTTCAGCTGCCGCGCGCAATGTCCAGTTAGGGTCCGCCAGATGGGCGCGACCCAGACAAACTAGATCGGCGCGCCCGGCAGCAATAATGCTATTCACGTGATCTAGCTCAAAGATATTGCCCACTGCCATGGTGGCAATACCCGCCTCATTGCGGATCTGATCCGACAATGGTGTCTGAAACATGCGACCGGGCCGAGGTTTCGCCTGATGGGAGGTCTGACCACTGGACACATCAATAATATCCGCCCCCGCATCGGCAAAGGCCTTGGCCAATTCAACGCAGTCGTCTTCACTTATACCCAGATCACCCATCCAGTCGTGAGCGGAGATACGCACGGACATCGGACGCTCTGTAGGCCAAGCAGCGCGCATGGCGCTAAACACTTCTACTGGATAGCGCAGGCGATTTTCCAGGCAACCGCCATATTCATCTGTCCGCTTATTTAGGATCGGTGTAATAAAAGCGGCCAATAAATAGCCGTGGGCACCGTGTAATTCCAACAGATCAAATCCGGCGCGAGCGGCTCTGAGGGTAGACTCGACAAACTGCTGTTTGATCTCATCCATATCAGCGCGAGTCATTGCCTTCGGAACTGGACTGTAACTGTCAAAGGGCTGCTCACTGGCGGAAAGAAGCGGCCAGCCATTAGCTTCATCAAGAGGATCGTCGAGTCGGTCACGATGCCAATCCCAAGGTGCTTTAGTTGAACCTTTGGGGCCTGCGTGACCCAGCTGCATAGCGATTTTTGCCTGAGTATGACCGTGTACAAAATCGACAATGCGTTTCCAGCTGGCTTCCTGCTCATCGTTCCACAGCCCAGTACAGCCGGGGGTGATACGAGCGTCCGCAGAGATATCGGTCATCTCGGTAAAGATCAGACCTGCGCCGCCCTTGGCCATATTGCCATAGTGCACCAGGTGCCAGTCATCGGGCAGGCCGTCGGTGGCGCTGTACATTGACATGGGGGAGACCACAACGCGATTTTCCAGTTCTAAGTTGCCCAGCTTGTAGGGCAAAAACATGGGTGGAACTGCCTCATCAAAATTGTCGCCGAGAGAGATTTTAGCCAGATGTTTTTCCATGCCCTGGAGCCATTCTTCATCGCGCAGACGCAGATTCTCGTGACTGACACGTTGGCTTCGGGTGAGCATTGAATAGTTAAACTGCTTGAGGTCAAAGGCCTCCAAATAGCGTGGCGTGTTCTCAAACCAGATCATTGCATTGAGCGCGGCGTTCTGCAGTTTTAGGGCTTCCAATTCACGCTCGTCCTGATAGGCCTGCAGCGCATCGCGCACCGGCAGTTCGCTACTCAGGTGCTTGGCCAGGGATATAGCATCTTCTAAACCGAGCTTGGTGCCGGAACCAATAGAGTAGTGGGCGGTATGTGCGGCATCGCCAATCAGTACCAGACGATCATTTTTAATCCAGTTGCGGCACAGCACTTGGGGGAAGTTAATCCATGCGGATCCACGAATATGCGCAGAATTGGTCAGCAGCTCATGGCCACCCAACGATTTTTCAAAGATCTTGCGACAGGTCTCAGCACTCTCCGCATGGGTCATCTTATCGAAGCCAAAGGCCTCATAGACATCGGGATTACACTCGACAATAAAAGTCGAGGTGTCTTCATCAAACTGATAGGCGTGGGCCCAGATCCAACCGTGCTGAGTCTTTTCAAATATAAAAGTAAAAGCATCGCGAAAGCGTTGCTTGGTGCCGAGCCAGACAAAGTGATTACTGCGCACATCGACAGTGCACTCGAAGGCTTCTAGATCAGAGTTGCGAATTTTTGAGTTGAGACCGTCTGCGGCAACCACCAAATCGGCATCGGCAAAGCGCGTGTCTATCTCCTCGACTGTGAACTCGCTTTGAAAATGCAGGTTCACCCCAAGCTCGCTAGCTCTGGCATGGAGAATCTGCAGCATACGCTTGCGCCCAAGGCCAATAAAGCCGTGGCCGTCAGAGCGTTCAATTTCGCCATTAACCACGCAGTCAATCATATCCCAATGAATAAACTCACTGGTCAGGCTGCTTGCACTCACTGGATCATTGAGTTTGAGGTTTTCCACGGTTTGGTCTGAAAAAACCACCCCCCAACCAAAGGTGTCATCAGGTTTGTTGCGTTCGTAGAGATCCACTTGATGTGACGGGTCTTTGAGCTTCATTGAGATTGCCAAGTACAGCCCAGCAGGGCCTCCACCTAAACATACTATCTTCATTTCTTGCCGCCTTTGATATGGTTTTCTCGTGCAGGTAGTCGATTAGAAAAACAGCTCTGAACTGGTCACTTCTAAATTTACTGAACTACTTGTGAAGTTTCTTTCGAACTTCTGATGATTAATGCTTTTAGGGTAAAGATTGGTTGCACTATACAGCAAACTATTTTAAACTTAAAATATATTTTTGCAACACTAAAATTGCCTTAATCAAGCCTGCTTTTGGTATACTTTGGGAGTGAACAAAAGATAACGAAAAGACATATTTAGAGCTTGAAATAAGGATTGTAAAAATGCGTGCAGAACAGATCGATCACGAAGCGCGATTAGTGGAAGAGGATCATCACTCGCTAAAACTGTGGCTCAGATTATTGACCTGCTCAAGCCTCGTTGAAAACAATATTCGCGAATCTCTGCGTCAAGAATTTAATACCACGTTGCCGCGTTTTGATTTTATGGCGCAGTTGCAACGTGAGCCCCAAGGTCTAGTGATGGGCGCGTTGTCGAAGCGCATGATGGTGTCGGGAGGCAATGTGTCAGGCATAGCGACTCAGCTAGTAAAAGACGGCTTAATCAGCCGCGAATCGTTAAAAAATGATCGCCGAACCTTTGTCGTCAAGCTGACACCGAAAGGGTTGAAAACCTTTAACAAGATGGCGGCCAGACACGAAGAGTGGGTTATCGAAACCATCGGCCCCCTTGGCACTGAGAATATCGAACAGCTAACCAAGTTACTTGGCGAGCTTAAACGCACGACTCTCGCGGCCCATAGTGAGAGTACTAACTAGGGTGTAAACAATGTGGAAGCCAGCGGAACGAATTAAGTATGAAGTTATTGCCACTGACTGGCCTTCCAGCAAAGAAATTTCTCAGTCAAAACTGTTTACATCCCTAAATGTAGGCCCGATGAAATTGCGCCAGCGAACTTGGATTCCGGCCATGGTGCCCTGGCGCTCCAATGAAGAGGGCGAAGTCACCGAAGATGTACTCCAGTGGTACCGCCGTTTTGCTCAGGGTAAACCGGGCGTGCTGGTGGTAGAAGCCACCGGCATTCGCGATACGCCTAGTGGACCGCTACTCAGAATTGGTGATGATCGTTATATCGAAGGTTTGCGGACACTGGCGGATACTGTTCGTGAGGCCAGCGAGGGTAAGACTCGATTGCTTATTCAGCTGATTGATTTTCTGCCCATCCGCCGTCGTCCAGATCCGATTAAATATCTCGAGCGTTTTCTCAAAATTACCGATCAGCACCGGCAGTATCTAGGCATGGCCGATGACTCCGATGATCAGGTGCGCGCCAAACTGTCTGAGCTCGGGATTGCAGATCTCGAGGCAGCCCTTAACGCTAAAGAGTGGGAAGATCGCAGCTTTGGCAGTCGACAGCGAGTCACTGACACCCATATTCCCGAAATAGCCGCATTGCCAGAAACCCTACCGACACTGTTTGCCAGCGCGGCACGCCGGGCAGAAGCTGCCGGATTTGATGGTGTTGAGCTGCACTATGCGCACGCTTACACCATGGCCTCATTTTTGTCCGCAACCAATACTCGCCGCGATGGTTATGGCGGCGATGTGCAGTCGAGAGTGCGTTTGCCCCTCGAAGTTTTGAGGGCGGTGCAGGATGCAACCGATGACGAGTTTGCAGTGGGTTGCCGTTTTTTGACGGATGAAATTGTCGAGGATGGTAGCGGTCTTGAAGATGCCTGCTATTTTGCCGAGCGCTTTGCTAAAGCCGGTATCGACTTTTTGTCTCTCTCTCGAGGTGGAAAATTTGACGATGCCAAACAGCCGAAAGTGGGCTGGGCTGCTTACCCTTACACTGGTCGCAGTGGCTACGAATGTATGCCGAGCTTTATCTCCGACAAGCAGGGACCTTTTGGTAGAAATATAGATCCGGTGGCTGAAATGCGTCGTCGCAATCGTGCCAGCGGTTATCAAACACCCTTTATTGTGGCGGGTGGAATCCACAGCTTTGAACAGGGCGAAAGCGTTTTGCAACAAGATCAGGCTGATATTATTGGCTTTGCCCGCCAGGCATTGGCTGATCCGGACTGGTTTGAAAAGGTCCGCCTTGGCCGCGGCGATGAAGTGCGTCTCTGCCGCTACAGCAATTACTGCGAAGGGTTGGATCAGAAACATAAGCAGGTCACCTGCGAGCTCTGGGATCGAGAAGGCCTAGATCACTCTGGAGTGGCCAAAAGCTTTGATGGCAAGCGCCGTTTAATCGCCCCTGCTTGGAGTGCCGATTAGCTTTACTGGTGATCTTATCTTCCCCTTCGGTGTATATTGGCCAGTAAAAAAATAAGGGTTGAATATATGAAGGGTAACAAAGCACTGCGGGTCAGCCGAATAGTTGTGGGTTTACAGATACTCTTTGTCGCCGCATTTGTTGTCGCTTCACTGTTTTATAGTTCATTCTTTGATGAGTCTGAACACTACGATCTGGTGATT
>Ga0180120_10000392_pt1 | contig 22545 bp, 15 predicted proteins | sample CPBDNA_3_FD_129677 | JGI IMG/M metagenome (GOLD analysis project Ga0180120, IMG submission 129677) | Freshwater to marine salinity gradient microbial communities from Chesapeake Bay, USA - CPBay_Spr_31_0.2_DNA (version 2) (version 2) | ecosystem: Environmental > Aquatic > Marine > Coastal ... | reverse complement strand
GAGGGCGTTTGATACCGAACCGTTTGAGGGCTTCTTTTTGTTTTTCTCCACCTCCATACCGCAAGTCTGCAGCCGTCTTTTTGATTTTTCGGACTTCCCCTTCAGTCTGAGGGAATGCCCGTTCGAGCACGATCTCGGCGGCTTGGTAGTAGCGATTGATATGGGAAGGCGAAAGCGAGAGTTGAGCACCGATGCGCTCGTAGCCGTGCCAGAGGGTATCCTCATTCAATTCACCCGGTTTGGTTGGGTCATAGCGAACGCCTAAAAGATCATAGACTGTGTTCTGATATTCCTTTCGGCTCAGGCGATAGTGAGCAACCGGAGGGCGGGCGGCCATACGGGCGGCTTTCCCTTCGCTTATTTTTTGATCCAGTTGGGCAATGAATTTGGAAATTTCTTTTTCATTGGGCCGCGGCTCTTCCTCCGGTGGCATTTCCCCGGCATTGATCCGTTCATTCACTTCCGCCCAGAGGTGACTGTCTATTCCGGCCTTGAAGTCGCGGGAGAGGGAGTCAATTCTCAGGTCACCTTTCTCCTTTTTCGGACCGTGGCAATTTATACAGTGTTCGTTCAAAAAGCTTTCAAAAGACTTATCCACTGCAGACAGAGACAGCGGAAGTAAAATTATAAAAATTTTAAGCCTAAACATATTAAAACCATTATTTTTTCGTTTAAATAGGTTCAAATAAAAAAATCCAACCTAGATAAAGTTTTTGAAGAGGGTTGAAAGCAAATTTTTTGTTTTGATCCTTTTACGGTTTGGATCATAGGGGGAATCGAAGAACTGAATTGGGGGTGCAGGTTTTTTTGAGTTTGTTTCAATGCAAGGTCTGAGTAAGTTTGGATAACTTGATTACATCCTATTATTTATTATGAAAACCATTGCCCATTTTGGAACGCTTATGGAAGCCGAATTACTCAAGCTGAAGTTGGCTTCCTGTGGAATTGATGCATTTATACCGGACGAACTCACTGCGGGGGTGGCCCCCCACATTTTTGCCACCCGATCCGGTATTCGTGTTCAGGTTGCTGACACGGATTTTGAAAATGCACAGGAGCTTATGGCTTCTACGGTAATGGAATCAGAAAATCCGGATGAAGAGAATGAATAGGATGTCCTATCTTAAAGGTTTACTATTGTGAGAATCTGGTGCCTGCATGGATCGTTACAGACTGCATTAGTCTGGAAGCCAATTGGTAATGCAATCGAATCAGAATTTGGATCGGTCCAGGTCGAAGCGGTCAATTTGTATGAAAACGAGTACGAAAGTTTTGGGGATTGGCGTGAACAGTTTTATGAAAAAGTGGAGGAGCAAACAAAAGGGGAACCTTCTTTATTACTGGGATATTCAATGGGTGGACGACTGGCCATGGATGCCCTAGTGAATAATCCTGCTATGTGGAGCGGTGTTATTGCAGTTGGTGCAGACCCGGGTTTAATCTCGGACGATGCAAGGAGTAAGCAACTGCAGAAGGATCTCGAATGGGCACGACGCTTTCGGACAGAAGATATTCAGGAATTACTTGTTGAGTGGGATGAACTCCCTGTTTTTTGTGGGAGATCGAATTGTGCGAGTAGGGAAATCTCTGAATTGGACTCAGAAAAAATTAGTCGTTTTTTTGATGTGTTTTCCAAAGCAAGGCAGGGGAATATGCTTCCAATGTTAAGGAAGCTAAAAACTCCTCCTTTGCTCTACATCTCTGGTTGTGATGATATAAAGTATACAAAAATTGGGCAGGACTTGGCTGCCCATTGTATGCCGGTCCGACACCAAATAATTCCCAATGCGGGTCACCGGGTACCATGGGAAAGTCAGGATGCTTTTATATCTGAAGTCTCGGTGTTTATTGATGCAGTTCTCAACAAATGACTAAATCTAGATGTTCGTGGCCGAAGGATGATCCAATCTATCTCAAGTACCATGATCAAGAGTGGGGGGTGCCCGTTTATGATGATTTGGAATTATTCGAAAAACTAATCCTCGATGGTTCACAAGCAGGGTTAAGTTGGATCACAATTCTCAAGCGTCAGGCAAATTACCGAAAGGCCTATGATCAATTTGACCCATATAAAATGGCCAACTGGACGGAAATGAAAATTGAAACTTTACTTAAAGATTCTGGAATTATTCGAAACCGATTGAAAATTTTAGCGGCAAGGCAAAATGCCAAATCTTATTTGAAATTAATCGAAGAAAAGGGAAATTTTTCAGACTTTCTTTGGAGTTTTGTAAATCATAATCAAATAACTAATTATTGGAAAAGCTGGGATGAGACTCCTGCAAAAACAAAAAAATCTGAAAAAATGAGTAAGGAATTAATATCGAGAGGATTTCAGTTTGTTGGACCGACCATTTGCTATGCTTTTATGCAGGCGGTCGGGATGGTGAACGACCATATAACTTCTTGCTTTAGACACAGTGAAATTGCTAAAGAATATCAATGAATCAAGCACCGCCCAATCCTCGACCACCTATTTCACCTGGCTGTTCCAAAGCATTTATTTTTGTGGTGGGCCGTCTATTCCCCCTTAGCTTTGGCTTTGGAAGTATTATTTTTCTCGGTTTTGGCTTATGGGCGATAAATAAGGGAATGCAGAGCAAGGACTGGGAAAAGGGGACGGCCACCGTTCTTATGTCAGATATTGAAAAGAGCGAAAGCAAGAGCAAGGACCCTCAAGGGTTTACGAGGACAAGTACATCATACAGTGTCAGGGTTACATACACCTACACCGTGGAAGGAAATAATTATGAGGGAAATACTGTTGGGTTTGGAACCATGAGTCACAATGAGAGGTCGGATGCTCAGGAGGAATTAAAATCCTATCCCCAAGGAAAAACCATTGATGTTTATTATGATCCTGAAAACCCAAGTGATTCGGTTCTCAAAAAAGGAGTTTTCTGGCCCATGTACATCGTGATTGCTGTAATGTTGGTCATTTTAATTGGTTCAATTTGGGCATCCTTTGCCCTCACTAAATACCTCAAGAAAAGAACTGCCGATGCTTTGTCATTGGTTCAGGAAAAAGGGGATGATAATGAGCATCCATTTTCCAAATACTCTTAAAATTACCTTTTTCTAAGTAATATTTCTACGAACCTGACCGACACATTTTTGGTTTAAGGAATTAACATAGTTTTGAGCTTTTTTTGCCCGTCTATTACTTCCCTGTGGGTCATTCGCCAATACCAAAACCGCTGCGGTCAGTCTATCCATGTCGAACTTGGAATCACTGTCAAAATACCAGTCGCTCAAGCCGATATCCTTCCACATGAATCCTTTGGTTGTTTGTTCACGGAATCTGCCAAGGAGTGCAGGTATTCCATTGCCAATACACATAATGGGAGAATGTTGTTCCAATCCGAAAAGCCCAGCAGATTGAAGATAGGTACTCAGGGCTTCGTCGGTGAGCCAGTATTCACTTTTCCATACCACTCTTTTCTGAACATCTTTGGGAAGTCGATCATAGACAAATTTTTTGCCCAATTTAATTTGAGTCATATCTTCGGGGCAGATCAGGACTTTCATAGATGTTTGGCGAATTAAGGAGGTGATCGCTTCTCGATAAGGCTTGAGATCCTTTTCAGCCATTTCCTGATTTCGTATGTGTAGATGTTTCCATTCACTTTCCGGTTTCTCCCTACCGGGTAATTCCCATTCCGGAGTTTTACGGTACCTCGGAATCATACAGAGAAATTTTTTGTTCTCCAATTGGTTGTCCTTAAGAAATTGATGGGCTTTCTTTTCGTTTAGAATATCAAAGCCGAAAGCACCGTCGGGGCCAAATTCCATGACCGGACAGTTTACACCCTTGGAACGGGCCACTTCAAGTGACATGGAATCCCTGAAGAAAGTGAACTGGGCTTGACTGAGTAAAGACACGATTCTTTCATCTGCCCGCTCTTCGGGAAGACTTATTCCGTAAACGCCGAAAGGTTTGCCCGTTTGTTTAATCCATTCTTCCACACTACGAGGAGATACTAACCAGGGTCCTGAACCGTGAAGAAAGAAATCGATTTCCTTAAAAAGTTCATGAATCTCGCCAATACGATTCCACGTCCTGCGGTTTCCACCTGCCGTGGTGATTGTAAGTCTGGGAAATCTTCGTAGCAGCATTTCCTTCACTCCGCGATCCACATTGCTTGCCCAAAGGGTAACTTCTGCCTCCGGCAGGAGTTTTTCAAGTATCGCAAGCAGACCGGGTGAGTGTGCGATGTCTCCAATATTGATTGTTTGCCAGCTCGAACGGAGGAGGATTCTTGGCTTTTTAGTATTATTAGAACTTGCGTGGATTGCGGAGATCAATGATCCGGCAATACTGGTGGCACAAAAATGTCTGCGATTCATTTCGGTAAGGGTGGAATGGGATTTGGAACGACGGAAGGGTTCACTTCCAAAAATCTTGGGCGCAGATCAAACATATGCATTCTTTCTTCCCTTGGAATATCTGTCACATTCCATGCTTTGGGGAAAATGCGGACAACCCGACCCGGACGAATACCTTCGAGCAGTTCATGCATGTGAGCTTTGATCTCATAACCGCTATGCCCCGGTGGAGGGTCTGTGATAGTTGAAATCTTTTCGATTTGCCATGGCTTTTTGTGATTTCCCTGATCCCAGGTGCGCAAGTTTGATTCGGATACGGCGAGTAATCCAGTGGTATTTTCTGAAAAGGTTTCTTGATCCAATTTTTCGTATCCCTGATACGGGACGAGAGTAACTTGGCCAGATCCTTTCTCTAGATGGTTGACCTCAATAACCTGGGCAGGAAAACCCCGCCTCTTTAGATATTCGAGATATTTGTGACGCTGTCTTTTGGTTGCTCTTTTACGACTTTTTTCATCCGTCCAAATTTCGGTAATTCTTCCCGGACCGAAAAGGGTGCACCAGGTGAGATTAAAGAGCACTTCCTGATTTACTTTTAAGTCATCCTTTTCCAATAAATTTGTTCCCTGCCAAACTTTAAGGGATGAATCAAAATCAAAAACCTGAGTACCGGTTAGTCCCTCCGGTTTCTCTTTCCCATAGTCTTTTCGTTTACAGGTAAGTTTTCCTTCATCGTCATCAATATGAGTAATTTGCCAGGTGGCTTTTTGACGAAGATAAAATGAAAAATCATCTTCCAGACGGAGAGCCTGATTATAGGGTGAGTCGGGTGAGTATTGATTCGGTTGATTTCGAATTTGCTGGAAATATTGAGTTTCAAGAAGTGGAACCTTATACATCCCCTGATTGCCGAGAAAAAATATACCGTGCATGTGCGTACCCAAGTCAATATCGCGGATTGTGGCGGGGGCACCGTACCTGTAAATTAGACCATAGGGAAGCATTTCGAAATGATGAGGAAGGTCCCAGTGATATTTATTGTGTTCATCCGAGCGGTCAGGGCGAAGGATTCCCATACGATTCACATGATCAATCATGGTAATCTCTCCACCCATAAACTTAGCATGCTTTAAGGAGGGGAATTGGTCGGGGTAAGCAATCGATTCATTTTCGTCGCAGAAAACGAACAACGGAATTCCGCCAAGGAGCGAGAACAGAACCGCAATCAATTTCATGCCAAAAGTTCGGATAAGGGCTTGAGGCTGTCCGAAAAGGAATCGATTTCTGTTCCGGCCATCTTACCCATGGTCAAAAGTAAATTACTTAACCTCGCATCCGCATTAAGGGGTTGGGAGCAGAGGCGGTAGTGTGCCTGTGAATCAGAAAGATCATAACCATCAAAATGTCCCTGGTTGAAATCTAGGTGCTGGCCATGCCGGTAACCCAAGGCCGTTCCTCCTGCCAAAACAGTCGGGACATTGGCGTTCCCATGACTGTGTCCATATGCCATTCCGCTCCCGTATAGACACTGCGTGGAATCAATCAGCCTGCCGTGTTCATCCTCCACTTGTGAAAGCCGGTCAATGAAGTAGGCAAACTGTTCATAGTTGAAGATATCACTCTCGGTCAGTCGACGGAGTTGTTCCGGGTCTCCATTGTGGTGGGAAAGGGAGTGTCTGGTCTGATTAAGGTTGATTTCCGGGATGGGTAATCCTTTGCCCTCGTCACCAGTGCTGAAAGTGATTACACGGGTGATGTCCGTCTCGAAGGCGAGCACCATGAGATCATACATGGTGCGGAAATAATCTCCCACTTCTTGCTGGGGTACCTCACGGTTAAGTTTCCTTGTTTGTGATTCTGAAATCCTTGGGCGGGGAATATCCAGCCAATCCTCGGCTCTTTCAGTCCTTACTTCCACTTCCCGAACGGATGTGAGATATTGATCGAGTCGGGATTTGTCCTCGTTACCCATTTCCCGATTGAGTTTACGGGCTTCTCCAAGCACAAGATCAAGGATACTACCCGTTTTCTTTAGTTCTTTTCTCTGTTCTTCAACGCCACCTTTAGGAGATGCGAAAAGGCGCTTAAATACTTCTGAAGGTTTTTTCTCTGCTGGAATGGCGATGCCATCTGCATTGTATGAAAGGGTTTTGCCGGTATTTCCCATTGCAATGCCAGGAAAACGGGTATGAGGTGCCTGCTGTTGGGCAATGAGCTGATCGATGGAGACAGAGTTCCGTGCAATTGGCCCCGCCTGAGCACCCGTCAACCACACCGGCTGGCATCCATGATGATGACCGATGGCCCGTGGGTGGTGCAGACCACTGATCGGGGTGATAAGATCACGATGGCGTTCCAGTGGTTTCAGGCATTTACTGAATTGATAATCCTTTCCATGCTGAAGGATTTGATAGTCCAAGGTATTTACTCCGTTGGGAAGATAAATGAATACACTTCTGCTTGGCGCTATTTTTTTTGCAGATGACTTGGCATGGAGGGGACGCATGCAGTCAAACATGGGCAAGGCAAGACTTACCCCTAAACCTTTGAGTGCATGCCTGCGATTGATCAGCCAGTTTTGTCTTCTAATGTTCATGCTATTAAGGTCATCTTTTTTGAAAGAGTGGGGAAGTAATAAATGATTCAAATAAATCCCTCATGCGATAGTCTTTGTCTGAGCATGAGCTGACAATATTCTCGATTGCTTCGCGATCATCTACGGTCATTGCCCGGCGAAGAGCATAAGTTGCCAGTTTTTCCACTACAGCATGAGCAATTGGTTCAAGGTTTTCGCAAAGTATCCTTTTGAATTCCGCAGGACCGGAAAAGGAACGGCCATCCGGTAGTTTTCCACTGGCATCGACATCGGGGTGTTTCCCCTGTCCATGCTGTACCTCTTCAATCAGGCGCCATTGTCCCACTGCATTGTAGTTGTCAAAGGCGAATCCTAATGGATCAATATGCTTGTGACAGGATGCACAGCTCGCATGTGTGGTGTGGGCTTCCAGTTTCATACGAATGGTGGCTCTTGGGCTTTCCGGAGGGTTGGGCTCGATGGGATCGACATTGGGAGGCGGTGGATTTGGAGTCTTACCAAAGATAGCCTCGGATACCCATACACCACGGTGAACTGGACGATGACGGGTTCCGTCCGAACTTAATGCAAGGGTGGCTGCCTGTGTCATTAATCCTCCACGGTTCCATTCGGGTTTTAGAGTTACTTTCTGGAATCCTGCCTTTGGAAGATCGGGAATTCCATAATGCAAAGCAAGCCTTGGATTGAGCATTGACCATGTTGAATCAACAAATTCCCTGACCGATAAATTCTCCCGGAAAACTGTCCGGAAGAATTGTGTGGTTTCCAAAGCCATACTTTTTTCGAGCCAGAGGTCGTACTCTGGATATAATTTAGGATCGGGTGGGAACTCGCCAAGTTTATTCAATTGCAGCCATTGATAGGGAAAAGAATCGATGAAACGCTCACTTTTGAGATCGTCCAGCATTCTGTTCATTTGAGAGAGCAGTTCACTTGGTTTACTCAGCTTTTGAGAATAAGCCGAATTTAGCAGGTCCATGTCCGGCATGGAATTCCACATCAAATAGGATAGCCTGGATGCTAATTCATGATTGCTTACGCTGGGTTTGTTTTCCTTGGGAGAGCCTTCCTGTAAGTAAAAGAAATTTTTGGATGAAAGAACCGCAAGCATTCCGGTTTTGTAAGCGTTAAAGGGAGAGCTGGCTAGTTTTTGCTGCTGCTTGATGAGTTTTAGATAGGGGAGGGTCTCATCTTTTTTTATTTCTCTGCGCCAGGCAGCTTTAGCAAATTTTGTGATCGCATTCTCGGTTGCCTGAGGCGTGTCATCGACCGGCAAGTAACTATTTCTCTTTTTGACTACCTCATCTGAAACGATGGGTCCTTCCCATTCAATCCAATCGAAGATAAGCAGAGGATATAAAGGATTTCCTGAATCATCAGTTAATTTTCTTTGCCATGGGGCCCGGGAATTTGGATTACTGAGAGAGGTGAATATGCGCTGGCCCGTGGGTCTGCCAGATCGGCCACTGTTTGAAGGCCCAGGAACGGCATTGCTTACCTTTACGCTTATTTTTCCCTGAAGAAAGGTTTCGAATTCAAGGATTACGGGCTTATTCTCCGGTGCAATCACATCCTGCTCAAAGAGAGTACGGTCCAATTCCTTGCAGTGAATTTTAATGTGAGGCGGGCGACCATTGAGTGATTTCAGACCACTTGCCTTAATTTTTCCACGATAAAGACCGGGAGGCATGTCATAATTAACATGTACCGGTTCGGCATGGGGCAGTACATGTCCCGGCCACAGAAGGGTACGGACTTTATCAAGAACACCTTCCTGTTTTAATAAATCTCTCTTCATCCGATTAGGCCAGTCGATTTCAAGTGCGTCCTTACGGTAGATTTTGGAAATAGTCGGCTTATCAGGGTAGGCGACATCGAGGGAAAACTTGGCTGCTTTGATGTATTTTTGCACATGCGAGGGTGAAAGGCTGAGTTCTGATCCGATTCGTTGAAAACCATGCCAGACCGGATCGTCGGTCATTTGCCCGGGGGCTTTGGGGTCATAGGGTACGCCGACCAGGTCATTAATGGTATGTGCATACTCATCTCGACTCAGCCGGTAATGAGCTACCTTTGGTCTGGCCGCCATCCGGGCTGCTTCTCCCTCCTTTAGTTTATCTCCAAGCCAATTAACCACTTGTTCGATTTCTTTTTCAGTGGGTTGACTTTCCTCTTCCGGTGGCATTTCACCGGAATTTATACGATCCATCACTTCGAACCATAGTTCACTGTCTTCCCCCTTGGTGAAGTTCCTAGAAAGTTCATCCAATCGGAAATCACCTTTTTGCTTTTTATCATCATGACATCGATTGCAGTGAGATTCAAAAAAACCACCCACTGACTCATCAAAGGAGTCGCTTGCTTTGATTTTGTTTATCTGCAGCAGTATAGTCAGTGAACTCAGCACTAAGTAGACTGTGCGATGAATTAAAGAAAACATATATAAATTATTACTCCCGAATAATGGTTTTACTGACAAAATATCTCTCGATAGTTTAATTTTATTAAGCCAAGCGAGAATTTTAATCATTCCCAAATTTTATTTTTCTCTTCCTCAAAATCAACTTCCTTGTGCACATGAAAGGCTCTTTCCTGGTTGAAGATCAGGGAGTCGTAGACACGGTGAGCTTTGCCGGTAAAGGAAAAGGCGGCTCCCGCATTGTCGTGAACGATGCAGTTGCGGTAGGTGGTCACCGCATCATTGACATCAGTGACGCCGCCGGAGATGGATCCATTCCATGCAATTTCGGAATCAATGACTTCCATTTCCGTGGTCTCGTGGGCACTGATCCCTTCGTCGGCACAGGATAGGGCACGCACATTTTCCAAGCGGATGCCCGCGCGATCTCCATGAATGTTGAAGCCGTCGTTCCCGGCATATTTGACGGTCAGGTTACGAATGATGATATCGGAACAGGCAATGGATACGCCGTTTACTCCGTTTTTTGCGGGTAAAATGATGGGCTTGAATCGTCCACGGTCCGCTCCGATCCCCTTGCCCGGTTTGCATCCTTTGGGCCAGCGGAAGTAGAGGGATCCATCCTTTGCATATCCCATTTCGCCCGGTTTGAGCTTTTGGGGAGGAAAGTAGCATTTCGATTTCATGTCGGGTCGTCCCTTTTCCGCTTCATGATCGCGGGGAATGGTAATCGGAATATCCCCGATAAAGAGTCCGGCGGTTTGACCGGCAATCCGGGGGATGTGCCCGAAACTTTTTAGAAAGCCCGGTTGCGATGTCCATAGATCACCGTCCATGATCCAGTCGTGATCGCTGACTCGGGTACCCAGATCGATGAGCATACCCTGCCCATCGAACACTTCAGGCTTCTCAGGGGTTCCACTTCTTTTTAGGACGAGCGGAGTGTTGATGCGCGCTTGTGTCTGCAATTCCCAAACGTCGCTACGAAAGGTGCCTACGGGCATGCCTTCCTTATTTTGAAGGCTGGCGATCGGGCTGTCTTGCCAAGCATAACGCACTGCAATGGGATCCATTACTTTCTCGGAGGTGACCCATGCGGAGCCGCCCCCTTTGATTATTGCCTTTGCCTGATAGAACTTTTGATCAATGCCTGCCAAGGAGAATCCTTTGACTTCTCGTTTTCCATCCGTGGTGAAGAGGTTTTGGTCGAACTCGATCAACGCTCCGTTTTCCTGGAAAGTAATCTTTTTTGGTCTCGGCTCTCGGTAGACCAGATTCTTTTCTCCGTAAACCTTAGTTCGGGCGGCGAGTGCCAGCCTTTGTCCAATCGGTTTTTTGAGGGGCGGATGGATTTCATCAGGCAAACCGCAATCTGTTGAAACAACCGTTGCGGTATTCGGTAAGGACTTTTCCAAAAGGGCAATCGATTCCCGAATTTCCGCCCATGGACTTCTCGGCCAAACGCGTACTTTCCCAAAAGCGGGGAGTTGCACGGCAAGAAACGCCAGATCGTCTTTCTTGAAGCTTTTACGCCACTCGGTCACCATTGTCGGGAGCTGTCGCCGGTACGCCTCGGCACGCCCCTGATTGGATTCGCCCTGGTACCAAATCACTCCCCGCATGGCAAGGGGTGCGATGGGTGCAATCATCGCATTGTATAGACAGGAAAGCCTCCATGGTTCGGTGGGTGGTCGGTTGGGATCGCGATTCGGATCTTCCTTCCAGGCGGCGTACGCATCGTCCCACTTTTTCTTTAGAACCTGATAGGGTTCAATAATATCACGGGTGAATTCCGGGCTTCTTTCAAGGGATTTGCGGGGCATCCAGCAGTAAAGCTTTGAGCCGCCAAAATGAGACTCGATAATACCAACCGGTACATTTTGTGAAATGCGTATCTCATGGCCAAACCAGGCGGCCACGGCACTAATCCAATCGAGTCCGAATCTTTCGTTGTCGACGATTCGCCATTGTCCATCATCACCTCTTCGCCATTGCGGATTTTGAAAAGCTCCGTCTCCTCCGATATCTGCAATCGGCTCATCCGCGATATAGGGGCCAACCTTGAAGCGACGCAGCGTAGGGTGGGGGATAAGCTTGCGTGCCTCCTCTGCGTGGGTGGACTTGGGAATGCTGAATCCCATGTTGGATTGGCCGGAGGCCAACCAGACATCTCCCACGAGAATGTCTTTCAGAATGATGGATGTGCCGACGGCGGTCACTTTCAAGCCCTGACCCTGAGAATTTGCCTCCATGGGATCGAGTTTGATCATCCATTTTCCTGCCTCATTCGAAGTTATGGTTTTTCTTTGGTCTGCAAAGTGGACCTGTATTTGGGTCTTTGGCTCAGCCCATCCCCAAACGGGCACGGGCATGTCCCGTTGAAGAACGCAATGGTCGGTGAAGATTTTAGCAAAGGACAAACCTTCGCCGAGCAGTGTGGAGGCAAGAAATAGGCCGGTAACAAAAAAAGAAATTTTCACAGGCGTAAGCGAGAGTTAAGCTAAGACTTGTTTGATCACATGACCGTGCACATCGGTGAGGCGACGATCAAGTCCGTTGTAGTACCAACTGAGTTCATTGAAATCGAGACCCATAAGTTGTAATACCGTGGAATGAAATTCCCAGATAGTGGTTGGGTTTTCCTCGGCCCGTCTTCCGAACTGATCCGTTGCTCCATAACTTATGCCCCCTTTAACTCCCGCTCCCATCATCCAAAGTGTGAATCCATCGGGGTTGTGGTCGCGTCCGGCAGTTCCCTGTTGAATAGTGGGCATTCGGCCGAACTCGGTGGTCCAAAGTACGAGGGTGTCATCCAACAAACCATTTTGTTTTAGATCAGTAAGCAAAGCGGCGGTGGGCTGATCGAAAATGGGGAGATGGCGCTCGTAATCTGCCTTTAGGGTCTTGTGGGCATCCCAATTAAGCAGGCCGTCCACGCCACTCGCCCGGGAAGCACAGTAGAGACTAACGTATCTGACATCCCGTTCCAATAATCGTCGGGCAAGAAGGCAATTCGACGCGTAGGAGGCGGTAAGAGAATTCTTGGAATCGGTTCCGTAGAGTTGATGTATATGTTTTGGCTCTTTGGAAAAATCACTCACTTCAGGTGCGGATAACTGCATCCGGGCAGCGAGTTCGTAAGCCCCGATTCGAGCTTGGAGTTCACTTTCCGCTGGCCGTTGGGAAGCATGGTTTTTGTTCAGAAAAGAGAGAAGGTCACGCGTTTGCTTTTCTTCTTGAACAGAAATGCTGTCGGGAGTCTTAAGGTTTCGAATAGGTTGTTGGGCGGCCATGACAATCGCTTGGTGGCGGGCGGGCAGAAAACCGTTGCTCCAATTGGCCTTACCATTGGGTGGTTCGCCTCGAATATCGGGAATTGCTACATAGGTGGGCAATTCGTCGGTCATGCTTCCCAGTCCATAACTGATCCAGGAACCGGCGGAGGGGAAGCCTTCGCTGGTATGCCCCGAGTTAATAAAAATGCAACCGGGCCCATGCGTATTGGTTTTGGAATGCATGCCATGAAAAAATGCGATGTCGTCGACATGTTCGGCCATGTGTGGCATCATCGAGGATATCATCTTACCCGACTTTCCGGCAGGTTTAAAGACCCATGGGCTTTTCATGAGGGGGCCGTTCTTCCCTTGAAAACTAACGAGATTTTCCTCACCGGGGAGCGGTTTACCATGCATCTTCTCAAGCATGGGCTTGTGTTCCCACAAATCCATGTGGGAAGCGGCTCCCGGACAGAAGATTTGCAGAACCCTTTTGGCCTTAGGGGGAAAATGAGGTTTGGTTGAGGCAAAGGCATTCCGAGCGATAAGGTCGTGCAAGCCCATGCCCATAACACCGGTGGCGACATTCCCGAGGAATTTTCTGCGGGTGAGTTCAGATAAGGCTTTCATATTTTAATCGAGATAGATGAGTTCGCTGGAGTTGATAATGGCTCGGCAGACCGCCTCGAGCTTTCCCTGTTTCAACAGAGCTGCCATCTGTTCACTTTCTTCCTTGGATGGGAGGCGTTGGTATGCAAGTTGGTAAAGGTTTTCACTTTGTTCTGCGGGTGATTGACCGGAGATTCGAGATGCCAATGCCTTGGCCATATCAAGGGTGAAGGAATGATTGAGCATGGTGAGGGCCTGAAGTGGGGTCGTTGTTCGAGCTCTGCGCGGAGCCGATAGGGAACAATCCGGCTGGTCGTACTCAGTCATTAGATCGACCACCGCAGCCCGGGCATTCTGATGGTAGACCGCCCGGCGATAGGTCTCGGGACCATGTTCATCCAAGGGGTGATAAGTGGAGACATTGTCCTGAATGTGCTTGTAGAGCCGAAAGCCCTTGCCGCCCAATCTCCTTCCACGCGAATTCGTAAGCTTAAGTTTTCCAGATACAAAAAGGAGAGTGTCACGAATTTCCTCGGCTGACAGACGACGGGGTGGGAAGCGCCAGAGAAGCCGGCTGTCACCATCCGTTTTAGCAGCATCTTCCCGATGAGCCGAGCTTTGCTGGTAGGTTTCGGATAGCATAATGAGGCGGTGCATGGGTTTAAGTTTCCAATCATTATTGACCAGTTTACTGGCAAGAAAGTCGAGCAATTCGGGATGAGTAGGCCGTCCACCCATATAGCCAAGGTCATTGGGCGTATCAACGATTCCCGTGCCAAAATGATAGTGCCAAAGTCGGTTGGCAAGGACTCTGGGCGTCAGGGGATTAGAGGGATGAGTAATCCAGACGGCTAGTTCCCTTCGCCGCTCGCTCTCGGAGGAGTTGGATTCAAGCTGATAACCAGGTAGGACATCACTAAGAGTTGAGAGGCTGGCAGGCCGAACCTCTATTCCTTTTCTTTTGGGACTTCCTCCGATAAATAGATGGAAGGGACCTTTAGCGTCGGATGCCACTCGTTTTCCAATCCAGGCAGTTGGGAGGGGCGGTATCTCTCTGATTTTCTTGTGTGCTTCCCAGTATTCTTTTTCAAGCTTTTGGCGAAGTTTTTTTTCTTCATTGCTGTAAGCTAAAGATCGCAAACGAAATTCCAAATGGGAAAGTTGCTTGGGAATTAATTCCCATCTTTTACTAAAGCCTTTTAGTTTTGAGCTTCTGGGTTTACGGTCTCTACCGTTTACAACTTCCAGCCACTCTTTGCCGTCCAAGGAAATTTCTATAAAATATTCTGCAACAAATTCGAAGTTTCTATGCTCATGAGCTTTTTCGATTCTGGCACTTGAAAAGAAAACGCGGTTAATCAAAGAGGGTTTTTCGAGTTCAATGATTAATTTTCCCGACGAGAAGAACCGTTCGCCATAGATTCCGTCGTTTGCGAGTTGTGGTCCATAGAAAGAATCCCGCCCGGAACCAGATGCGATTCCACCATTTTCCTGCAAGGCTAGGTTGACCGGATTTTCGCCGGAGCTCCAGACTTCAAATTCATCTATCTTAAAACCTTTTTCATGCGGATTAACATCACTGGCTTCACAAACCAAACGAACGAACTTCGCTTCCACGGGTTCGAATCTTTCCACAGTGCCACGGCGGTCCACGGTTGGCCGGATCCAGCTTTTTTCATGTTGATTTCTGAACTCATCCGAAATCGCCCGCTTCAGAACTTCCTCATCCAAACGAATGACGGAATCTCGTGCTATCCTTTTATTATCTTCAAGAGGGTTTCGCTTCTTCGAGTACTTCTTTTTGTCCTGATCCGTTACAAACGGTGCGGATCCGTGACGAACTCCGGAGAATGTAGCGTACATTTGATAGTAGTCTTTCTGGGCAATGGGATCGAACTTATGATCATGGCAACGGGCACAGGAGATAGTCATTCCGAGAAAAGCTTCTCCGGTGGCGTTAATGATTTCGTCCAAGGTGTTGGCCCTAATCTGCGCCTTTGCATCCGGGTCCTGATTGGCCACATCGTCATAGGGGCCGGCGACAAGGAAAGCACTTCCGATCACCTTTTCGAGGTTGTCAGGTTCAAGGATGTCGCCAGCAATGTGCTCCCGAATCAATTGGTCGAATGGTTTGTCCTGATTGATCGAATTGATTACATAGTCCCGGAACGGCCAAAGGTCATTGATCATGAAGTTGCGTTCGAACCCGTTGCTTTCCCCAAAGCGCACCACATCCAACCAGTGCCTGCCCCAGCGTTCCCCATACCGCGGGGAGGCAAGCAGGCGGTCAATGAGTTTTTCATAAGCTTTCGGGTCTTGGTTGTTGACGAATGCTTCGACCTGCTCGGGAGTGGGGGGCAGACCGGTGAGGTCGTAGGTGGCCCGGCGGATGAGGTCGCGTTTCTTTGCAGGTGGATTACGACGCAAGTTCGCTTCGGTGAGCTTTTCATCGATAAAGGTATCGATTTTGGAATGTTCAGGTTTGGCCAGCGGTTGATAAGCCCACCAGGATTTGTCGGCTTTGGAGGCTTCGCGCAGAACCAACCCTACCGGCCACTTGGCCCCTTCGTCGATCCAACGGGCGAGTAAATCGGCTTCTTCTTTGGTCAAGTGCTCGCCTTCGTCGGGCATGTAAGGAGGCTCGTTGGGATCCTCGGAGGTGGAAGCCAGCCAAATTTCACTGGCATAGGCATCTCCGGGAATGACCAATTCCTTCTTCGAGCCAAAGACGGATTTAGCGGAACTGAAGTCGACCTTACCCTTGGCTACATTAGGGTTGTGGCAGGCAAGACATTTTTGCTCTAAGAAGGGTTTGACTTCCAACTCAAAATTAATCGCTTTTGCAGAACCATAATAAAAGCCCATAAATATCGATAATACAGGAAGTAAAAAAGAAAGATTTCGGGAATTCATAATTGCATTGAGATAGAATAATAATTTAGATAAATAGTCAGATTACAAGGAATTATCACTCTTTTTTTGCGTTTAATTTCTGTCGATTTGCGACTTTTTGTAAATTACATAACAGTCCAATATATAAAAAGATTGCCATTGTCATGTTATATAATTTCTGTCGATTTGCGACTTTTGTAAATTATATAACATTCCCATGCATAATACGATTGCCATTGTCATGTCGGAGGTTTTTCTCCGGCGCCTAACACCTGCACTTGCCTCGTTTTCGAGTAGACAATTAGATTTTCGAATTCACAGTATTCATCGACCTATGACAGAAATAGGTGATTTGTTACATGAAACCAAACCTAGTGGACTAATTTCCGAGTGGTTACCTCAAAAAGCTAATGACCTGCTTTCCTTTGATCTTCGTATTCCTCACATTATGGTTGGTACGCATAAGCAGTTTGACCAAGTACTGACCGTTGATGCGGACGACTTAGCAATCGGGAGAGAAGCCGCACTTGCTCTGTCCCATGTGGGAATGCGTACCTTTGGTTGCCTTGGCAACTCGACTCCTTATTCCGACCTCCGCATCGAAGGATTCAAGAGTCAAGCTTCAGATAGAGGGACGCCTTTTTCCGTTCATTGCGAAAGTGGATTCGAGGAGTTACGCTACAGCGAGTCCATCCATAATCCCAGTAAGGAAATGAATGACTGGCTCCTTGGCTTGGAAAAACCCTGTGGGATTTTTGCGACGCATGACCCCTTGGGCAGATTCTTGTGTAGTGCTTGTAGCAGACTTGGGATTAAGGTACCGGATGAGGTTGTGGTGGTTGGAGCCAATAATGATCCTTTAGTTTGTGATTTGAGCTATCCAAATCTTTCAAGCGTTTCTATTCCTTGGCAAAAATACGGCCAATTCGTGGGCCAATCGATGTCGGATATGCTTTTCAGTAAACTAAAACTTGGCAACCGATGTCACCTGATCCCTCCATCTGGTGTCGAATTAAGGCATTCTGCAAATCATTTGGCGGTCAAAGATCGGATGCTGAGACGGGCAATGGCTTTCCTCACTGAAAGGCTACGAGAACCTATCAGCATTGGAAAGCTTTGCGATGAACTCAAAATTTCTCGCCGAGTTTTGGAAAGGAAATTCACAAAGATTTACGAATGTACGCCTTGGGAAATGTTGTGCCAGTTAAGAGTTAATTTAGCCAAAAAAATGCTTATTGATTCAGGGTATTCGGTTGGCGAAATATCGGAATTGTGCGGTTTCAATGATCCGGAGAGAATGGCAGTCGTTTTTAAACGCCTGACTGGCCAGCCTCCCACCCAATTCCGTAAGTGAGAATTGCATTTCGTGATTGGCATCTGATAAAAAATGAATGCAACGACTAAAAACTTTCTTCAATTTATGGATTTCAATTCATGAAGCATTTGAAGCAGGTGATTAGTGAGTAATTCCGAAGATTGTGGTTGAAAGCGCGAAGTCCCCAGCCAGGTCTCGTAGCCTCCGAGTTTGTGCTGGTTAGGCGGAGGAAGATAGCCATAGCCACCATTGGCCATCGAAATCAGGAAGGTCCGCTCGAAGGGGCTCTTCTTCTTGATTTCCAAACCGATTTCCACCAATACCTCGAAGGGCATACTGACAATGGCCTGATCTCCGATGCGAAAGGCCTGAATTAGGACGGGTTCAGTTCTGGGATGCTCGGGGTTGGCATATTCGATTACCCTTGTGGCTACTGAGGTGGTCCGGCTGTTGATCGCGTCCCGCTCCTTTCTTGTGCGTTGGAGAAGATCTTCAGCAAGTTTGATCTCGCGTTCGTTCGGTTCCCGATAGGGTAGGTTGACTTCCCGTTGGCGGGTAGCGATGACCGGTTTCGTTTCGTAGGTCTCAATCTTTTTCACGGCCCGCCAGGCGGTATCTGCGGTCTTGGATGCGACGATACGAATCTGTTCGAAAGGGGATCGGGGAGCTCTTGTACCGGTGAAAACGAGGTTATTGATATCGCCGCTGGCCCCGTTGGTCATCATGGCAACGAAGTCTGCGGGTGGATTGGATCCCGCGATCCGGTAGGGCATGATTCGGGAGAATTCCCCAAAGTAATCGGCCGAAGCCATTCCAACTTCCCGATCTTTATCATCAATTCTTTTGGGCACACCACCCACATAATGAAGGGCATAATTAGCAATTAAAGCGAGGGGCTTGTTTCTGGAGTTACGGACATCGATTACACAGATTTCAGGGTCGATCGGCCCTGCTGGCCTGACTAGGTGGTTGCGACCGGCGTTGGTCTTGACTTGGTCTTTTTCACCGAGAGGATTCGGCGGCATGTTTCCTGGTTCTAGAAACCAGCGCCGATTACGTACTTCAGAGGGTTCGTCTTCGGAGGAGAAACCTATTTTAGCAAGTTGCAAGCGTTCAATGGCAAGAACGATGGCTTCTTCTAGTTTATCGTGCTTGAGTTTTTCGTAAGCTTCGCGCCCAGGCATACCGGATCCACCTTTGGGGGCACTATGAGTGTGAGTAGCACAAATAAGCATTTCTTCGGTTTTCCATCCCGTTTTTTTGGCAGCTTTGCTCTTGGCAATATCCGACATTTCCCTCCCGATACCAATGGCATCGATCAGGCAGATGACGGCCCGGCCTTTTCCGTTCTCGAAAGCGACCGCTCGGACATGGAGTGGGTCATGCACAAAACTTGATTTACCGGATCGTAACTGGATGGGGAAAACAGTGGGGCTTATATTAACGCAGGCAGTTCCCACTTTAAGTTTTCCAATCTGAGCACTGGAAAATATTGCACTCCAAAGAAAAAAAGCGAAAAGAACGGGTGGGGTTTTCATAAATTATTAATTAATCTAATGCGAAGGACAGTACTCAATCCTTAAATAGAAAATTCGGGAACTTTTTTAAGAGGGATTCCGTTCTAAGATAGCGTTTTGAAAATCCCAGTTTTACACCGATCTATTTTATGAAATTTTCATGGATTGCAATTCAGTGCTTGTCAAAAATGGGGTCATTGTTTTGCGTAGGCGATTGTTTTCACCTTTTAAACTTCAAACAATACATGAAAAAATTCCTCATTCTTACTCTTTTATTAAGTTCCTTTTCACTTTTTGGAAAACATCATAGTGACAAAAAGCCATTGTCCGCTTTTATGATCACGGGGGGATGCTGCCATGATTATAAAAACCAAAAAAATATTATTAGTGAAGGAATCAACGAGCGTGTGCCTACTAAATGGGATATCTTTTTCGAAATGGATGAGAAAAAAAGTAAGGCTAAGTTGAGTCAAAAAGGGTGGGCAGATGGTTATGATTATATCGTTTACAATCACTGCTTTGCTCATGAAAAAGATGCTGAATTCGTTAAATCCATTACTGATATTCACAAAGCTGGAAAGCCGGCAATTGCCTTACATTGTGCGATGCATTCCTATCATTGGAGTATACCTGCCAAAGAAGGAGAGAAGAAAGCCTGGACGGAGATGTTGGGTGCCAGTTCCAAAGGTCATGGTCCTAAGGCAGCTATCACTGTTAATAAAGTGAAGAAGCACGCCAATCATCCAATTATGAAGGAGATGCCCGATGGATGGTTAACGCCAGAAGGAGAGTTGTATAATGTACAACAAGTTTACGAAGGAACTACGGTTTTAGCTTACGGGGACAATGGGAAAGATAAAAAACCTAATGAGCCGCAGGCTTGTGCATGGATTAATACCCACGGGAAAGGTAGAATATTTTCGACAACTTTAGGGCATCACAATTCCACCATGTCCACCATGGAGTACTTGGATATGTTAGGTAATGCGGTTCAATGGATTACCGCGAAAAAATAGTTTGAGTTAAGACTAGTCTCGAAAGCGACCCTTCGACTTCTTTTTGAAGTCGCCGCCGCCTCCTCTGCCAAACTTCTTTCGTTTGTCAAATCGCCCTGCTCCTCCATTGTCAGTTCTTGGCCTTCCTTTATCTTTGGAAATATTCAATTGGTGACCCTGTACCCAAACGGTTTTTAATGCGGTCATAATTTCGTTGGGCATGTCCGAAGGCAGATCCATAAAAGTATGATCCTTGAACATTCTAATTTTCCCCATACTTCTTGGGTCGAGGCCCACTTCATTGGCAATCGCTCCGACAATGTCTCCTTTTTGGATTCCGTGAAATTCCCCGACTTCAAAGCGATAGCTTTGCAGGTTGGAATCACTTCGGGCACCACCGCGGTCTTCTCGTTCGTTGCGTCTGCCACGATCTTCCCGACCTCCACGGTTATCGCGTCCACCGCGACTATCCCGATCTCTCCCGGACCGACTGTCCCGGGAGTTTTTCTTGGCAGGTTGGGGCATATCCACATAATAGAGTCCTTGTTTACCTGCCTCTAAATGGGCCAGGGCAGCGGCCACATCGATTGAATCTTTACCGGATTCTTCGAGGTAACGTTGGATAGCAGTACGATAATCACCTAAATCGGCTTTGAGATTTTCTTCGATCTTACCAAAGAATTCTTCCAGTTTCCGTTCATTCATTTCCTCCTTTGTGGGGAAAGAATATTCCTGACAGGGAACTTTGAGAGTACGCTCAATCGCATTGAGCATCCTTGTTTCTTTGTTGGTAACAAAAATAATGGCATCCCCTTCACGACCCGCTCTTCCAGTCCGTCCAATACGGTGTGTATAGGATTCGAGGTCAAAGGGTGCGTCATAGTTGAGCACATGAGAGATACGATCTACATCCAGTCCACGTGCGGCCACATCGGTGGCAACGAGTACATTAATTTTTCCACGCTTTAAACGGTCGACCGTTTTTTCGCGCAAATTCTGTGGCATGTCTCCATTGAGAGGTTCGGCTAGATATCCTTTACCCTGAAGCATTTCGGCAATTTCCATAGTCGCGTTTTTGGTGCGCGAGAAAATAAGCATGGCTTCAAATCTTTCAATTTCTAGCAGGCGGAGAAGCATATTTCTTTTTTCGTGCTGCCTGACTTTAATAAATTGCTGGCGAATATTAGGAGAGTTTTCCGCCTTTACCTTGATGGTAACCTCTACCGGATTGTTTAAATGCTTTTCTGCCAATTTTCGTATTGGCTTGGGCATAGTAGCAGAAAATAGAGCGGTTTGCCGATCGTCCGGTGTATGTTCGAGGATCCAGTCAATATCATCAATGAAGCCCATGCTTAACATTTCGTCGGCTTCATCGAGGACTAAAGCCTGAAGTTTGTCTAACTTGAGGTATCCTTTTTCAATATGATCCATTACTCGACCGGGTGTACCGACCACAACTTGAGTACCGCGTTTAAATTCGCGGATTTGTTCTCCGTAACCAGTACCTCCGTAAACCGCAACCACCCTTAATTTAGGAAGGTTTTCAGCAAAGCCTTCGATTGCTTCCGCCACTTGCAGGGCAAGCTCCCGGGTGGGGGCGAGGACAAGAATCTGAGCACCTTTAACTGATTCATCCATTCGGGAGAGCAGGGGAAGTGCAAACGCCGCGGTCTTTCCGGTTCCGGTCTGGGCCACACCGATAAAATCGGATCCTCCAAGGAGCGGAGGAATCGCACGTTCCTGGATAGGGGAGGGGTGTTCATAGCCCGCTTTTTGAACAGCCTTTAAAATAGGCTGTGAAAGTTCAAGTTCGTCAAAGCGCATACGGTTATCCGTAGGCTCATCATTGTTTTCTTCATCACTCATAGGGAATTCTTTCGTTCGTTGTTTGTTTGTTTAGCCAGCATTCGAACGATTGTTCACTTAATCTATTCCCGTGTATTCCACCTGTGAAACTTTGTCCTCACACTTGACTTGTTAACATTATTCACATTTTGATAAAAAAGACGAGAAGTAAATATTGATTGGCTCAGTCCTTGAAAGCAAGGATTAGAATGACAGTAGTAAACTTAGTCTTTACAGATCCTCTACATTCAGCCAATTCATTAGATGTAACTTGCCCTTATGAAACTTTCCGTGCCCAAAGAATCCCTTCCGACTGAAAAACGGGTAGCAATCAGTCCGGGAAATGTAGCTGCATTGATGACGCTTGGTTATCAGGTCACAGTTCAATCAGGTGCAGGACAACAGGCTAATTTTACTGATGAACTCTATGAAGAGGCGGGGGCTGTTCTTATTGATGACTCTTCCCCGTTGTGGGGTGAAGCAGACTTGCTACTCAAGATTAATCCTCCCACCGATGAAGAGGTTACCTTGCTTAAAGAAGGAGCAACTTTGATCAGTTTTGCCTATCCTGCCCGTAATGAGAAATTACTCCAATCGCTGGGGCAACGAAAGGTTAATTGGTTAGCGATGGATTGCGTGCCCCGGATTTCGAGGGCACAATCGATGGACGCGCTCAGTTCGATGGCCAATGTGGCCGGATATCGTGCGGTGGTCGAGGCTTCCCATGCGTTTGGTCGTTTTTTCACTGGTCAGATT
>Ga0180120_10000388_pt1 | contig 22570 bp, 20 predicted proteins | sample CPBDNA_3_FD_129677 | JGI IMG/M metagenome (GOLD analysis project Ga0180120, IMG submission 129677) | Freshwater to marine salinity gradient microbial communities from Chesapeake Bay, USA - CPBay_Spr_31_0.2_DNA (version 2) (version 2) | ecosystem: Environmental > Aquatic > Marine > Coastal ... | reverse complement strand
GTGAGCGCGGCGATCGCAACCAGCAGTACTGGCACAAACAACTTCGGCCCGCCGCCTATTACCACGTAGGGACTGGCTGGAAACGCGAAGGTTTTGAGGAGCGCGCCCACCTTGTGATGATGGTTCTCCTGAAAGGCGTCACCGGACAGCGCTTTCAACATCGCTCGGCGCGAGCGATAGCGAATCATCGCCGCCATATGCCAATCGCCGGCATTGTCGATTCCCCAGTTCTCAACATTGCCACCGGCACGCCAGGCAACCGCCAACGGGTGACCGCCGCTTCTCAGCAGCGCACCGAGAAACGCGCGTTGATAGTTATTCAGCGACCGCCTCGATTCGCCCCTCGGTTCGTTGAAGGTCAGCAGATTGACCATAACAAAGTCCCGACCGTTGTCTTCCTCGAAGAAACGCCGTACTCCCTCGAAACGCTCGCGCTCCTCCGGTGTCAGGTCCCGTGCATCAATCCGCGCCGAGAACGCATCAATTTCCGCCTGGCTGACGCGGCCGGGCAGGCCGTGGTACCACAGATAAAACACGACATAGATCGCCACTGCTGCAACCCAGATGGTCACTCCGCTCATCGTCACTAACCCTCACCCGCGACATCAGCGGCTAGAATGGTCGCGCAGCACGGCTTGAATGGGTAGTCAGCGAGGCCGTCGAAGCAGCTGTCAGGCGTGCGTAACACTTTCATAAATACACTCTCATTGTTGATGCGCTTAGATTTCGTAACGCAGCGTGGCATCATAGGTGCGTGGAGGTGTCAAGAAATAGTGGCCAGTGTCAGTAACAGGAGAGGTCGCCGTGGTGACACCTGCGTATTCGTCATCAGTGAGGTTTTTACACCATCGACATATCCCGTCCTTAAGCCGAGGAAAAAGGTTGGCCGAGGGCATTGGTCTTTTCGATTGCCCAACCACGACGTCAGCGCCTCTGATAAGTGTTCTGCAGGTTATCGGTTAGGACTACAGCTTCCCCGTCTGCCACCATCTCAAAATCCTGTTTGACGATATGTGAGGAGAATGTCCAACCGTCTGGTAAATCCAGCCTACCCCCTAGACTTGAAAGATCAGTCTCACGAACGCCCGAGTCGACTGCCTGGGAATACGACTGCATCACATAGACGTTACCGTCAGGGGCAGACAATTCGTAGATCTCGTTGCCCTCCCTAAAAATCCAGATAGTCGTCCGTTCTACAGTCATTGGATTATAAGATTGTGGCGTACCGCCAAAATTGAGCGTCGCAAGCTTCCTCATTTCCAGTTCACCATGAAGCCTGGTCTCTGACTCCGGTAGCTTCGCTCCGGAGGAACCGTTAATCACCCAGTAGCGCGGCCCGTTCATAAAAATACCATCTGCTCCGAACTGCTCCATCAGCGACGTTGGATTCAGCTCAGACCACTCATCGGCGGGACAACGACTAAGCCCCTGGGTGCCCCACACTTCTGCGACATCGCCATAACTGAACAATATCTCGCAGTAACGATAGCCTCGAATATCAATATAGGGACGTAACACCGAAGCTATTTGGGCCTTACAGCCCGGTAGTATCACAGCTGCGGATACGAGTGTGAGTGCAGCGATTAACTTGTACTGATTGCGCTTGATAGTCATTGGGATTTCACTCGGCACTTCTTATTAGGTCTGTGATTATTTTCACCAATTTTTTCGGCTGCTGCTCTTGAACAAAGTGCCCACCACCGCGAATGGTTTCATGCGGCATCCCCTTGGCTCCGGGTACGTTCTCAAGGAAAAGTGCGTCACTTCCCCGCGTGACGGGGTCATTGTCAGTGAATGCACACAAGAACGGTTTCTCAAATTTGTTGTAAAAAGCCCACGCTTTGCGTTGCGCCTTAACGGAGGGGTCATCGGGGAGCATAGGTACCTGCCTGGGCATTGCGCGGGGACCCATTTTGTATTCTGGACTTGGAAAGGGGGCTTCATAAGCCTTACCAAGGGGAGTATTTGATCGCAGTTTCGCCAATCCCAGTCGAGACAACACATACCGGAAGGTCACGCTAGCTTGCGACAACTCGCCCTGACCAGTAGACATGATAAAACCGACCGGCATATCCTCCGTTCCCCAGCACCATTTCTGCCAATACGCGAAAGCCTTAGGCCCGTCTACATCCACCCGCTCTAACGCGGCACCCATTTGAAACAGCGTGGGGGTTGGCCCATTGTCACGAAAATTCCTTACACGTCGCGCTTCCTCCGCTGGCATATCAGGGTTGTAGGGCAGTCCAGTGTTTGAGATGACCACCCGATCGAACCGGTCCGGTGCCTCAACTATCATCCGAAGTCCAATCAACCCTCCCCAATCCTGACCAAAAAAGGTGATTCCGGTGAAGTCGTTCTTATTCAGCCATGCAGTCATCCAGTCGACCTGATTCTGATAGCTATAGTTTTCGCGGGCAGCCGGTTTGTCTGACTTGCCATAACCCACAAGATCTGGAGCAATCACGCGCATACCTTCTTCGACAAGCAAAGGAATCATTTTGCGGTAGAGGTAGCTCCACGCAGGCTGACCGTGCATACAAAGCACGATCGGACCATCTCGTGGGCCCTCGTCCAGGTGGTGAATGCGCAACTCGGTGCCATCAGCCGCTAAAATGTTTGTGTAGTGCGGCTTGAATGGGTAGTCAGCAAGACCTTCGAAGCAGCTGTCAGGCGTACGTAACACTTTCATAAATAAACTCTCACAATTCATGCGTTAGATTTCGTAACGGAGCGTGGCCCCATAGGTGCGCGGAGGGGTCAAGAAATAGGGGGAAGCGCCAGTGATCGGAGAAGTCGCCCCGGTGAACCCTGCGTATTCGTCATCGGTCAGGTTTTTGCCCCATAGTGATAGATTCCAACGCTCCGTGCGCCAGCCAAGCGTCGCATTAAGCGTTTCTCTGTCCTGGATATCCTGCGGACGCGGTTGTCCAACGGCGTTCGTTGTGAAATGATCGTCCATGTAGCTGTAATCGCCGCGTAAATACGCGACCCCTACCGGCATAGGCAAAAAGAGTGTAGCGTTCAGGTTTGCACTGTATTCTGGCGCTATGGCCAGGGGATTACCTTTATTAACGCCATCAGTAATCTCGGTCTTATCCAAATACATCAGACCAAATCCCAGATTTAGATTCGGTAACGGCTTGGCTTGGACGAATAAATCAATCCCTCTAACTTCCACTTCAGCTTCATTGCCAACCTGTGTTCCCAAATCGGTCTGTCTCTGAAACTGCCAGTCTTCAACCTGGCTTAAAAAAGCGGACGCGTTTACCAACAGCCGCGAGTCGAGTAAGGTCGCTTTGACTCCCAACTCATAACTGAGGGTAGTCTCATCATCGAATTCCCGTTGATTTGGCAACCCACCCACCGTGTTGAATCCGCCTGATTTTGTGCCAGTGGCGAAGCGAGCAAAACTCATAACGTTCTCGCCCAAGTCATAACTGAGGTCGACCAGCCAGTCCACGCTGTCAGATTGTCGCGATAAGCTCGCGTCGATTGGGGTTGAGGAACCATTGAGGATTTGGTTCATGCTTCCAGTTAACCCCATTATCATCGTGTCTATCTGTGCAACAGGTCTTCCTAACATGTTAGCTAAGAAAGCTCTGGAGGCGGGCGTAACTGGATTATTACCAATGGTGACGACAGAATTATTTTCCGAAAACAATTCTGCATCCTTTTCTTCCCGCGAGGCTCGCAACCCACCGGTTAAATGCCAACGATCGGTGATATCCCAGGTCGCCTGACCGAACAGTGCAAATGTCTCAGTCTCCAATGTATGCTCATTGGCTATAGTGCCCTTCGCTTTCAAAGGGCTTGACGGGATGGGGGGAAGAGTCAGGAAAAACGAAGGCTCACCATCGCCTTGGTTTTGCTCGGAATTGAAATAGAACAACCCGATTTGATAATCGATCAGATCACCAACCTCAGAGGCAAAGCGAACTTCCTGGGAAAAAAACTCAGACTCGCTGGCGCCGTCTACATACATGACGTCCAGCATGGATCGGTCCAAGTCATATCCGGCACTTCCCTCACTCTGGTTCCAGGCGGTAATCGTTTTTAGATCGCCCCATGCACTCGAGTAATCCGCGACCATCGAGATATTGGTAACTTCGTTCTTGAATGCACTGGGAACATCGACAGCAATTTCAAAATCGTAGGGGTCATTATTATCGGGTATCCCCATCGAGTTGAGAATTTGATTCGCTTGTTGTCCCAGTACTGCATCCGCAGCACAACAGGTGTTATCACGGTCTACATAGCTGGCATTGACTAGTACACTAAGATCCTCAGTGGGTTGATACAGCAACTTGCCCATAATATTCCAGTCGTCGGCATTACCGAGGTCACCACCAGTCCCACCATTATCGAAGTAGCCATCGCGCTTGTGGATATTTCCAGAAACTCTAAACGCCAGGGAGTCCGTGATGGGACCACTTGTTGCCAACGTATACCGCTGCAAATCGTAATCACCCTTGGTCGCTTCGATATACCCTTCAAACTCCTCGGCGTTAGGGCGCTTGGTAAAGACAGAAACCGCACCGGCATTGGTATTCTTGCCGTAGAGGGTTCCCTGCGGTCCATTGAGAACCTCGACGCGCTGAATATCCGTTAGGTCGGACATACCCAATCCAGTTCGATTGAGGTAAACGTCATCCACAAAAATCCCGACGGAAGGCTCAAGCGCTGGATCGTTCTGTGAAGTACCAATTCCACGTACTCTAAGGCTACTGGAGAAGGGTTGGTTAACTGTGGCTACAACCAGGCTTGGTGTCAGCAAAGCGACGTCAGTGGCGTTTTGTATATTGGCCTCTCGAATCTGCTCCGCACTGAATGCAGTCACCGTCATCGGCACATCCTGGATGCTTTGTGAGCGCTTGGTAGCTGTAACAATTACCTCTTCAATCGCCTGCTCCTGGGCAAGCGCATGCCCACTCACTAGGACTGCCAGCGTAACTGATGATAGATAACCAAAGATTTTGTTGTATCGCATTTTATTCCCTCACTATTTTTTTTATGGTGTTACCGGACTCTTGCCAGCCTCCAGATTTTTCAGAGCGTTTCCTCGGCTGCTTGGTGCTTATAAAAAAAGGGGCCGTAGCCCCAAAGGGGGGCCATACCTCGGCCTATCGATTGATAATGTGCAACGGGAAATCATAGCTAGCGGCCTAATCGCAAGTAGGCGTCTTCGCCGAAATTCGATGCCGGATCAACCTGGACAACCTCTTCGAAATAGGGCCGGGCTTTGGCATCCTCACCCGCCATATCGTGCAGCATGCCAAGGTAGTAGAGGGCACAGATCCGGAAGACCATGCGCCGGGTCTCTTCTAAGCCCGCATCTGGAAGTTTCTGGAATACCACGGCATTCTGCTCAAGCCTCTGCAGCAACGTTTCTAGAGCAATTAAGGCCTCAGACCGGGTGTTTGAAAACTTGGGGAACGCAACATTAGACTGGCCCAGCACAATTGCCGCCTCTGGCTGATCCGGAGCAGGCTCTAACGGCTGTGTGAGAAACAGATCACCAGCCCGCTTCATCAAATCACTCATGTCGGCGACTCCACGAAGCTTCTTTATCTCTATCATTGAAGACAGCATCTTGGCCTGGACAACTGCAGGATGCTTTAGGTCTATCTCAAACAGCCGCTGACCAAACTCGAGCGCCTTGTCCGTTTCATGCCCAAGACCATACGCCAGGGAGGCCAGTGCTGTTGCGACAGCATTTTCCGGCTTATGATTGAGGATAGCCCGGGCGAGGCGCATTGACTGCTCATATTCCCCGACTTGAAAGCAGAAGAAGCTCAAGGACTCCATTTCTTCGTCTTTCAGCCCACCGCCAGCTATCTCTGTCTCGAGACGAGCCATGGCGTCCTTGACTTTATGCCGCTTCTTGAAAAGATCACTGGGCCTGTAGATACTTTCAAGAACCGAAAAAACGGCTTGCTCAGATTGGTCATGGACCTGTTGAAAACTACCCCTGATATATCGGTTCTTAACCGTAATCATCCATCGATTAATAATCCTATCGACATCCGCAAGGTGATCCGCATGTTCGTCATAATTCAGCTCTGGGCGCTTTATCGCCAACAGTGCCTTCACCTCCATGTCCGCAGATTCAACCAGCCGCTCCTGCATTGACTGAAAGAAAGTTAACGGCACCCCCGCATCGTGCGCAGCCCAAAGCAGACCTGCCACCTGCTCCTCACCGTCCCCAAACAGGCCCTTGTCAGCCACCAAAGAGAGATCCGCGAGTCGCTCAATAAACTCTTCAGGCAAGTTAAGTCGGCGTGTTTTCGCACGGACATCATCGAAAGGGATGATATTTTCACCCTCTGTTCTGCTGTACTTCGAGGAGAGAAGCTCAATCTCGATAGTGCTCACGTTGTAGTTTGCCGTGGCGAATACTTCGCCAATTTCCAGAAGCGACAGCCGCGTCTGCTCCTGGAACCTGAGGATCAGTTCGATTAGAGCCAGATGCTCTTTCGAATATACGGACAATTTGGCGTGCTTTTTTTCCGCGGGAGGAAGCAAACCCTCTCGCAGGTAATACTTGATCATGTCCTGGGTAACACCGGAGGCAGCAACCAGCTCCGAAATACGATAGGTGACCTTGCCGTCATCCGATGCATCAGCGCTTGCCGAGCGGATATTCGCCATATTGATTCCCCTTTACACGCTCAAATATTTGACTGTCATACTTGTAAGATAATTTATCTATCTATTCAGTAGGCCTAGGAAACCATAATATGTGTTGGCAAGTCAAGCATTCCCGCGGACGCCATCGATACCGTCGCATGGACCGCATGCTTCCAGCCATTTCCCAACGGATCAGCCAGCTAGAGAGGACCCCTGGATGAGTGATGAACAACTCACAGATGTGAGGAAAGGACACGAACTCAATAAGGCCAAGCTGGGCAACTATCTAAGCAGGGAGATTCCCGGGTTCGACGCAGCAATATCAATACGCCAGTTTGAGGGAGGGCAAAGCAATCCTACGTACCTTCTCGAATCTGCTGGAAGGCGCTATGTGCTTCGAAAAAAGCCACCGGGCAAGCTCCTGACATCAGCCCATATGGTTGAGAGAGAATATAGGATCATGCACGGGTTGCGCGAATCGCCCTGCCCGGTACCGAGAGTGCACCTTCTCTGTGAAGATGAGGACATCATAGGAACTACTTTCTTCATTATGGACTATGTAGAAGGACGCTTGTTGACGAATCCTGCACTCCCGAATAGCTCGCCTGAAGACAGAAGAGAAGTCTATCTCGAAATGAATCGGGTACTCGGAAGCTTGCACTGCATTGACCCTCGAGAATACGGCCTGGAGAATTTTGGCAAGACGGGTAACTATTTTCAACGCCAAGTCGATCGATGGACAAAGCAATACCTGACTGCAAAGACGGATGAGATCGAAAGCATGGAATGCCTTATGAAATGGTTGGCCGTCAATGTGCCAGCGGATGACTCATCTTCAATCGTGCATGGAGACTATCTACTCAACAACATGATGTTCGACAGCAGGCGCAACGAGATCATCGCTGTGTTCGACTGGGAACTGTCGACACTTGGTCACCCGCTCGCAGATTTAGCCTACAACTGCATGCCCTACTATATGAATACATCCGGACCTACACTGAGTGAAATGATCGATAGCGGGGTGCCATCCGAAACTGAATATCTAGATTTGTATTGTAAAAACACGGGACGCAGCGGTATTAAAAATTGGAACTTCTATCTCGCTTTCTCCTTTTTTCGCTTTGCATCAATCGTCCAGGGTGTTTACAAACGAGGCATCGATGGAAACGCGAGCTCGGATCACGCACAGAGTCTGGGCCCGCTGGTGGCAGGAGTTGGCGACCTGGCATGGAATCTGGCGGACGCATAGTTACAGTAATCAAGACTCGACATAAAAGATAACATCAGCTCCTAAATGCCTGCTTTCTTATCCTCGTAGACCGCGTGTTGGTTAAGGAGATTGTGAAGACTTTTTGCTATCGCTCGCATGCCCGCGGAGTTGGGATGAAAGGCTGCCATACGTCTGTCAGAAATAGAAAAAATCCAGGAGTCCTCAGCACACACGTTGTGCTCCAGCCCAAGGGAATGGGAATCAAGAAACAATGACCCTGTGCGCAATGACGCGTTGTGAGTAACCCTGAGCAGTTGTGATGCCACGACACGAAGGCGACTAGCGTGCTCCGCCGATAGTCCGAGACGTGCACAGGTGCCCGTAGGTGGCAGCACCGCTGGATACGGCACAAAGACTACTATCGCTTCCGGAGCCAATTGATTGATTTTCGTAGCGATGGCCACCAGACGTTCCTCAAGATCAGAAAAATCTTTCTCTTGAGGATAATTTTCCACCAGACCACACTGGCCGTGTAGTTTGAAGCGCCGCTCCGCATTCTGCTGACAGGCGAAAATACTGCGTATGTAACTGACATCGTTGCCTCCAATGGTGATTGTCACCAGTCGAGTGCGCTCATCAACGGCAGTTATCTGAGGCATTTGAAACCGTTGACCCTCGGACAGGATGTGTTGTGTTTTCGCCCCAGAGCAACTTACATCTAATAATGACAGACCGCGCAACTTGGCCAACAAGTGGGGATAGTTTGCCTGAGAGCGAGCACAGAGGAAGGGACCACCAGCAGAGGGGGAAATCCCAGGGCCAGCAGCGAAGGAACTGCCCATTGCTACGTACTCAGGGTTCACACTCCTGTTTGGTTGAGATTGCACAAACAGGACAAGAGCCGATCCCGACGCTACGATGGCGATGAACAAGAGAAGGATGATAACGCCTTTCATTAGGGCTTTCCCCAGCATACTGATTAACCTCCACTAGCCCTCGCGCTGCAACAAGAACTACGCCTACGATGAGCAAACTTTCGAGTCAATTTTTGTCCCTAAGGAGGTGAAGACGGGTATCGCGGCCAAACCTGAGCGAACACTGACTTTCACACCGAGTCTGAGTCATTATCGGTAAGGCGAAGAAACTAGATGGTTCGCCGGCCCTAGATAGAAATTATTTGCCCAGTATCTGGCGAACTGCTGCCTGCCAGTACTGCCTTGTAGGTATCTACTATCTCGTCGGGGCCCTTCGAGTACATGATCTTCATCCAATCGTCACTTGCAGTTCTAAAATCCACGTAATCGGCGTCTCGCTGCTTAAGATAAGCGGCTCCCATCTGCGCACCGCGCGTTTGCATGTGAGTTGGAGCAAAAAAGAACTCAGGCTTTGGGCCCGGTATATCTTCGACTACTCCCGCCTCATCATAATGCGTACCACCGACCTGACATGAATACTTAAGCTTATCGCCCAGCTTGTGGTGTACTCGGCTCAGCGTTTCGGCGCTTCCAGCCATATCTACCAGCACGGCCTGCTCTTTCGAAGCCAAACTTCCAATCTGATCGTAAGTGAGAACCTGATCGTACAACCCCAGGCTTTCACAAAAGGGCGCATTTCTTGGCGAAGTAACACCTATGCAAAACAGTTTGCCCCGCCGTCGAACACAGTGGCCCAACGCCACGCTGGTCTTGCTGGAGGCACTTGTTATTATGCAGGTTGAAGCTCCGTAATTGTCATTCACGTCGAGGAAATCTTCCACCAACCATGAGGTAGCGAACAGGCCACGCAACAGGCTATCGTGATCCTCTCTCTGTTGATCGTAGATTGCGTTCGTCGATGCACGATCGAACAGCGCATAGAACGGAGCATAACCAGCACGATGCGTGGACACATCCGAAAACTGATTTGGCTTCACATTACCAGCCAGTATCTTTAAATGCGTCGTGAATGGGAAAAAACCCCATACCCTCTCGCCAACTTCGATATCAGGATGCGCCGACGCTGCCACATTTGCCCAGCCCATCGCAGGTATGCGCCCCCATCCCTGTTCTGCAGGGAAGAAATTCCAATAACCCAGCAAGTCACCTACACTGGCGTAAGTAATGTTGTTCGAGGTAAGCGCTAGTCGGTCAACCCTGAGAAGCACTTCGTTGGGTGCCAGTTCCGAGTCACACGACTCCTGGACCAGGCGCGTCTCACTAAACTTATCCTTGCGGACCTCCAGAGTTACAGTGTTAATCATATTCATTACCAATATCCCGTATTTGATGTTCCCTTGGCGTACTCTTTGCCGTTTTTTTGTATCCCGCGCTCCTCAGGCACACTTAACCAAACGTCGTGCTCTGAATACCCACGAAGGATTGAAACGTCCATTCCTAGACTCCATCAGACTACATACCGATCAGCCAGATCCCGCATAATTGCGTGAAATTCGGTGATCGTCTCCTGAATGATGTTCTCCACGCCCTTGGCTTGGTCAATTCGACCACACACCTGACCGGTCAACGGGATCGAAGCTTCCATATCACCACCAAAGTAAAGGTCGCGGATATTGGCAAGATTCTCCCTGACATTGAAACTTCCGAGCTCTTCCAGCGCACTGGTACGTTCGGTGAGCAGGGCACGTAGGGCAGGCCGCGAACGATGGTTGAGAAGGACAGTTCCGGTCGAATCCGCTGCGGCGATCGCATTCTTCCAATTATCGTGCACCGGTGATTCCGCTGAAGATACCATTCGTGTGCCCATCTGCACTCCCTCGGCCCCCATGGCAAAAGCACCGGCCATTGAAACTCCATCGCAGATACCGCCTGCTGCGATAATCGGAACATCTGTAATGGCCCGCACTTGAGGCAACAGGACCATGGTGGAGACAGGATTGGGATTCTTGAACCCACCTCCCTCTCCCCCTTCAACCACGAGCCCATCTACACCCGCATCCAGTGCCTTTTTGGCCATATCCAGCGTTGGCACGACATGAAACACTGTAATCCCCGCTTGCTGAAATACCTCAGTGCATACATCCGGGCTGCCGGAAGAAGTTGTGACGAACTTGATTTCCTGATCGAGAACAAAATCAATGGCATCAGGCCCTTTTACGAACGCAATGGCGACATTCATGCCAAAGGGCTCGTCGGTAAGCTCACGCATCCTGGCCACTTCAGCCTTCACGACGTCGAATTCACCAGAGGAGGTTTCTATAATTCCAAATCCGCCGGCATTGCTCACCGCCGAGGCGAGCTGGGATCGGGCTATCCACCCCATGGGAGCCTGCAAAATGGGATACTTTGCACCGGTGATTCGCGTTATTCGATTGTCTATCGCAGTGGCAGTCATTGCTTTTCCTCAAATTGTCTTATGTCTCTAGCACTTCGATGCTTCTATAAAGAGTTAGTGCGCAAAAAAGATCCGAAGCATGCCAGGTTCATGGCGTGTACCGCCCCAGGCACCCGAGAGGTATTTCCTCCGGACCAAGATCTATGCTGGCCATTTTCAATAAGTTTATCCAACGATACATTTCGATTGACCATGCTCGACTGCTGCTCCTTTGATCTCTCAACCATCGCGAAAGGTAGCAGTGGGCTTCTTGTAGTCCTCTGAATATTTATTTAATTCCTGTCGACCAACCACCATGCGATGCACAGCGTCTGGGCCATCGGCCAACTTTAGTGTCCGTTGACTGGTGTACAGGGATGCCAAAGGGGTGTCTTGAGAAACACCCAGTGCGCCAAAAGCCTGAATCGCGTCATCTACAATCCTGGTCGACATATTTGGCACGACCGTCTTGATCATGGATATCCATATCCTCGCTTCTTTTGCATCCGCGTTGTCCATCATCCAGGCAGTCTTCAGGGTGAGTAATCGTGCCTGCTCGATATCCATGCGCGCATTCGCAACGATATCGACGTTTCCACCCAGCTTGGCTAGTGGACGACCGAATGCGGTGCGACCAGCGAGCCGTTCACACATTAGGTGGAGAGCTTGCTCGGAGGCACCAATTGCTCGCATACAATGATGTATGCGACCTGGCCCGAGCCGGCCTTGGGAAATCTCGAATCCGCGGCCCTGCCCTAGGATTATGTTTTCTGCAGGTACTCGAACGTTTTCGAAGGTCATGTGCATGTGGCCATGAGGCGCATCGTCAGCGCCAAACACATGCATCGGCCGGACGACCTCAACTCCTGGAGTATTCATAGGCACCAGAATTTGTGACTGCTGCAGGTGGGTAGACGCTGTGGGATCAGTCTGTACCATTACGATGAGGATTTTGCACCTGGGGTCACCGGCGCCCGAAATGTAATGTTTTTCTCCATTAATCACCCACTCGTCGCCATCCAGTCGGGCCTCCGTACAGATGTTCGTCGCATCCGATGAAGCCACCCCAGGTTCAGTCATGGCGAACGCTGACCGGATCTCACCGTCCAGCAGTGGTTCCAACCACTCAAGCCGCTGTGCTTCGCTACCAAACTTGGCAAGGACCTCCATATTACCGGTATCAGGCGCAGAACAATTGAACACCTCCGGTGCTAGGAAGGAACGTCCCATTTCCTCAGCCAAATAGGCATATTCAACAGTATTGAGACCGCGAGCTGCATCTCCTTGGGTAAGAAAAAAGTTCCACAGGCCACGCTCCCTCGCGTCGCTTTTTAAGCTTTCCAGAATTTCTGACTGGCGCGCGGTGTGCTGCCAACGATCTCCCTTCGCAATCTCATCGTGGAACTCTCGCTCCAACGGCACTATCTCCGTTTCGATAAACTCTTTAACCTCTGCCAATAGAGGCCGAAGACGCTTACTGATACCCAAATTCATAGCTTATTTCTCCAAGGTAATCTGATCTGTAGGTAGATATCGCCTCAGTATTCATTGACAGCCGCGAACCGATTCAGGCGTGGGACCTTGTAGTCGGCAGGTTTTCAAAGCGGCTGTCGGGCCTTCTCAAAACCCTCCTTGATCTAGCCCCTCTCAGCTGAATCCCAATACTTTTGCTTCCTGCTCCAGAATGGACTTCACCGCGGGCACTTCTTTCACCGTGGCGATGAGTCCGGCCACCGAGGGCCAGCGGTCAGCATCGACCTCGTAGCCTGCGTAGGCTGCATTGATAAACGGACTAACGATACTGAGGTCAGCCATTGAGAAATCCCCAAACACGAAGCCCTCGGCCGGAATCCGGCAGTCCAGGTAATCCAGCATGGGCGGCAGGCGCTGCTCGATGATCTCGGATATCAGTTCCTCGTCGGGCTCCTGTTTAAAGGCGAAGGGGCGCATGAAACGCTGGAAGAAAATGCCCGCGGCGAGTTCCGCGATGTGGCCGCTACAGAGGTCTTCATACCACAGCGCCATCGCCCAATCATTCGGCTTTTCCGGATAAAGTCTGGGTGCAGGATAGGCGTCGTCCAGATACTGGCAGATCACCTTTGAGTCGCACAACGTCAGGTCCCCATGCACCAGAGAGGGAACCTTACCCAGCGGATTGATCTTCAGATATTCCTGGTCGCCGGAGAAGGGCATCTGCGGGACGATTTCGTAGGGAACGTCCTTGATATCCAGTGCAATGAACACCTTGCGCACGAACGGTGAGCCGTGCATGCCGTAGACCTTGATCATATTGTACTCCTTGAGGTGACAGTTTCGGATTGTAAGATGGTGGTTCGAGACCGGAATCGGCTGTTTAAGCTTTTCAGAATTTCCGACTTGCGCACGGTGTGCAGCGCCCGATCTTCCTTGGCAATCTCATCATTGAACTCTCGCTCCAACGGCACTATCTCCGTTTCCATAAATTCTTTTACCTCTGCCAAAAGAGGCTGCAGACGCTTACTGATACCGAGATTCATAGCCTGTTTCTCCAAGGTAATCTGATCATGTGGTCGACATCGCCTCAGTATCCGTTGAGAGCCGCGAATCGATTCAGGTGATAGCTGTAACCTCCAAACAATTGTTGTAACACCCTTGCCCGCTTGATGAAGAAGCCGATATCAAACTCGTCCGTCATCCCGATTCCACCGTGCATCTGAATTGCCTCATTCGTCACGAGGCTGGCAACAGCACACATCTTGGCCTTGCAGGCACTGGCCAAACTGGCAATGCTGTCCTCTCCGGCATCCACGGCGAGCAGCGCCTTCAACACGATGGATCGAGCCAGCTCTAGCTCTGTGTACATTTCCGCGGCGCGATGCTGTAGCGCCTGGAATGAGCCAATAGGCTCACCAAATTGCTGACGTTCCTTCAGGTAATGCAACGTGCGATCATATGCCCCCTGGCTAAGCCCCAACAGTTCTGCGGCGATGCCAATGTTGGCTATATCGAGACAGGACACCAGTGGGCTGTAAGCCTCATCAGGTTCACCCAGGAGAGCCTCTACGCCAACTTTGACTCCTTCAAAGCTGACAAGCCCGCTGTTGTGGCTGTCCATCATGATGACACGCTCTCTCGTAATACCAACGGCATCAGAATCCACGAGAAAAAGAGATAGGCCGCCTTCATCACCTGGCGTGCCGCTGGTTCTGGCCACAACCAAGAACTTATCCGCCACGTGGGCATCCACCACAAACACCTTCTTGCCGGTGAGCACATAACCATTGTCCGTCAACTCTCCTGACAACCCGGTGTGATTTGGCAAGTGGTGGTTGCCTTCCTGCAGCGCGAGACTTACCGTAATTTCGCCCGCGGCGAGCCTGGGCAAGAGGTCGCCCTTCTGTTTGGCCGAAGCCATGCGCTCAATAATGGTTGCACCCACAAGAATCGACGCCTGCAGCGGCGCATTGCTAAGATTGCGTCCCATCTGCTCCAGAATAATGCCGAGGCCGGTATAGCCATAACCGAGACCGCCGAATTCCTCCCCTATAGAAACACCGGACCAACCCATACCTGCCATTTCCTGCCAAACTTCCTTGCAGTAGCCAACTTCATTACCTTCATCGCGCAATCGGCGGAGTTCAGCAATTGAGGCTTTGTCAGCAAGAAAGCCGGCGGCGGCCTCTTTCAGCATCAATTGATCTTCATTCAATACTAATCCCATGCTCCAATCCTCAGCTTGGCAAACCAAGCACACGCTTGGCGATCACATTGAGTTGAACCTCGGAAGTCCCACCCTCGATTGAGTTGCCCTTGGTGCGCAACCAGGTACGTGCAGTCTCGCCGTCGTTATTCGTCTCACCTTCCCATCCGAGGGCATTCTCTCCAACCACGGCCATCATAATTTCCCATCGACGCTTGTTGAGTTCCGTGCCGTAGTATTTGAAGATGGACGCTGCCTCGCCCAGCCCCTGCCCTGCTTTTGTTTCATCGCTCACCCGCTGCATCGTTGCCCCGAAGACCAACTCGTCCAATTCCAACTGCGCTACATCGTGGCGTAGAAAGGTATCGTTCAGCTGACCATTCGCATCGCAACCGATACTGTCGATCGCAACCTGGCCTAATCGGACCCCGGATGAAGACAAACCTTGTCCAGATATCATTTCCCGCTCATGCGTCAAAAGATATTTGGCGATGCTCCAACCCCTACCCTCTTCACCTATAAGGTTTTCCTTGGGGACTATCACATCGTCAAAGAAGGTCTCGCAAAACGGAGAACGTCCCGAGATAAGCTTAATGGGGCGCACTTCAACGCCTTTAGAGGCCATGTCAAACAGCAGAAACGAAATTCCATCGTGCTTGGTACCACTGGCGTCGGTGCGCACTAGACAGAAGATCCAGTCCGCTTTGTCGGCATAGGATGTCCAGACTTTCTGTCCGTTTACCAGATAATGGTCACCTTGATCCTCTGCTCGTGTCTTAAGACTGGCCAGGTCAGAGCCGGCATCCGGTTCACTGTATCCCTGGCACCAGCGGATTTGACCTTTCACTATCTTGGGGATGTGCTCTCTCTTCTGCTCTTCGCTACCGTACTTTAATAGAGCAGGACCCAACATCGATATTCCGAAGCTCTCTAGAGGACTGCGGGCGCCGATGCGGCGCATCTCTTCTCGCAATATCTTGGCCTGGTCTTTAGATAGCCCACCGCCCCCATACTCTGCTGGCCACTCAGGCGCGGTCCAGCCACGCTCACCCATCCGATCGGCCCAGACCTTCTGGTCAGGGTGGTTCATTTCTGGATTCCGCCCCCCCCAGTAGGCGTCCCCTTCATCCTTCATGGGGGTACGCATAGCTTCGGGACAATTGCTCTCTAGCCAGATCGCTACCTCTTGTCGAAACTGTTCCAGGTTGTTCATTGTCTACACTCCACCACCAACACCGTCTTTGGATAAAATCCGCATAAGATATTTAAATTATCTTATCTAAAGATAACATAAAACCATAACAATAGACTCTGGTCAAATCCCCACACTCGAGAGATACCGAATTGCCCCCCCCCTTACACCAACCCTAGGGGAGCGAGCGGCCTTTCTTGGGGGCGAGAGGAATTCGGATGCAGGGGCACCACATGGCCATAAGTGCCAATTGCAGATCAACTGGCTCAACCCAAGGCCTGGGCGACATAATCCACGCCGCTGTTGCTAGAGCCAAACCTCCAGGTTATTCGCGCGACCAATTCGCCGGGAGAGCGTTACAGAAAGTATCGCTGACATGCCGCAGCCATCCAAAACGGCATCGACACTCGCCTTGTCGTCAGGTGGTAGAGCCAAATAGGCTTTCTGCACACGCTGCAGCTGGAAGAAGCGATAGGGCTGGGCCAGCGCGCTAACCGGCTCTCCTCGCAATAGAAACTCTGCCTGAACGGGAGCTTCTGCGAGACGCCCGACCGCCTGGGCACCAACTTCAGGCTGACTCTCCTCGAGCCAGTCATTGATCATTCTTGCTGCGGCCTCAGTCTCTGGAACGAAGTCTTCAGCCAAAATTCGCAGTACCGTTGCGAGCGTATGCGGTATCTCATCGTCTGCCAGCAGATCAGCCTGGCTGTCAAAGTACTCGGGGGCATCCTGATCGCCTCGATTCATTCTCTCTACCCAGCGATATACTCGCGGGGCTCGCTGCTGCATCAGGCGAGCCGGATAGGGATCACGCCCCAGGTGGGCATACATTGGGGCGATCAAGCCGAAATCACCGATACAGGGGCGCCAACCAAGGAGATACGGATACTTCTCGAAATGCACATTGAGCGCATCGAGGAACTCCAGGTATAGCGACTCCACTGTGCCACGGGTCTTGTCCGTAACACCGAACATCACGGCCGCGTGACGCATACGATCCATCATGTACTCTGTTTTCGCCTCGCGCTGAGGCACATCGCGCTGAGAGTGCAGAAAGTGATAGCGAATGAAGTCGTGATTATCCCCGGGGAAATTCCAACGGTAGTGCATCGCGGGACGTAGCAATCCATCTGTACCTATCACATCCAAAAGCCCGCTGATAATGAGCTGGCAGGGGCCACGCGGATGATTGGCTCGACCATTGGCGGACTCGAAATGCTCGATGATGGCTGCGCCATCTCGAATAACTTCGCCCCTGGGAGTTACGAGCGTAGGAATAGTTGGCAGCTTTGACACCGGCAGGACTTCCGCTTTGAAGCTTTCATGCCCGGTGGACAGCTCGTGAAAGGAGATGCCGTTCTTTATGAGATAACTACGCGCACGGCCAGAGTAAAGAGAGTGACTCAGCCCATAGAGCGTATAAGAACTCATGCCCGCATGCCCTCAAACAGTGACGCCGCCGTCAACCACAATGCACTCACCGTTGGTATAACTGGCCGCATCAGACACGAGATAAAGCACCGTTCCGGCCATCTCCCTCGGCTCTGCGTGACGCCCCATTGGAATATTCTCCATCACCGACTGGTAGATTTCCTCATTGTCGAACAGGGCTCCGGCAAATTTAGTTTTCGTCAGGCCCGGTAAGAGGGCATTAACCCGAATACCAAACGGGGCACACTCTTTCGCAAAGGCCTTGGTCATATTCACTACGGCAGCTTTTGTAATCGAATAAATCGCCTGGGCCGGTCCCGGCTGCAGTGCATTGATCGATGCCGTGTTCACTATGACGCCACCTCCTTGCTCACGCATCAACCTGCCCGCCTCAACAGACATGAAAAAATAGCCACGCACATTAACATCCACGGTTTTGTTATACGCCCCGAGGTCTGTGTCCAACACGTTGCCAAAATACGGATTGGTTGCGGCATTGTTCACCAGAATATCGAGCTTGCCATGTGTAACGCGAAGGTGGTCGAAGACTGCACTGATATCATCCATATCACCGACATGGCAGGCGAACGCCTCCGCACTGTTGCCGGCGGCGATGATCGCATCTCTCACCGCCTGACAACCGTCCAGCTTTCGACTGGACACGATAACGTGAGCCCCCTGCTCTGCCAGCAACTTGGCGATTTCCTCGCCTATGCCCCGGCTGGCGCCGGTAACAAGAGCAATCTTTCCGCTCAAATCGAATAAATCAGTAGCCATACAATACCTCACTTCAGACTCAGGCCGTCGCACGGCCAAAAACAGCTTGTAAGATAATACAATTATCTATAAAGTGAGTCCACTACCACCGAAGTTTGTGAATTCATAAAACAATAGAACGCGAGGCAAAGGTGAAACGATCAGTCCGCATCATTGCATTAATAGCCGTTATCTCACTATCGCTGGGATTGATTTACAGCAAATTTAAATATCCGATTTGGCTAAGCGCTATCGAATTGGCAGTCCCGCTTCTACTCCCTGATAGGGAAACGATGGGGGATATTGAATGGGACGGCGGCACAGACCCGCTCGGGAGAGACCTGGACAATAGGCCACCTAATGTCGTCCTAATCCTAGCTGATGACCTAGGGTGGAACGACATTACTTTCAATGGTGGCGGCATCGCCAACGGAACAGTACCCACGCCCAGTATCGACTCCATCGCTAAAGAAGGCGTCAATTTCATCAGTGGCTATGCGGCCAACGCTACCTGCGCGCCTTCACGTGCAGCCATATTGAGCGGTCGCTACCCAACGCGATTTGGCTTTGAATTTACCCCGACTCCCCCAGGATTTATGGCGCTCACGCGCATGGGAGCGCAGAGCATGGGGGGACGTATACGCACGCCCATAGTCCCTGATGTCGACGACGACGACATCCTGCCGTACGAAGACATGGGTATGCCGACGTCTGAAGTGACGATAGCGGAGCTTTTGTCAGACCAGGGATATCACAATGTTCACATTGGCAAATGGCACGTTGGGCAGACTAACGGCATGGGGCCACTTGAGCAGGGATTCCACGAGAGTCTTCTTTTTAACGGGTTGCTTTACGGAGATGAGGAGGACCCCAGTATCGTTAGCTCAAAGCAGCTTTTTGACCCAATAGATAGGTTTCAGTGGGCAATGGGACATGTTAGCAGTTCAATTGATGGCGGGAGAACGTCGTTTAAGCCTGACCGCTACCTGACGGACTACTACACAGACCAAGCCGTTAAAGTAATTAAATCAAATAAAGACCGGCCCTTCTTTCTGTATCTTGCGCATTGGGCTGTGCATACACCCCTGCAGGCTACAAAAGAAGACTATGAAGCGCTGTCACATATAAAGACTCACAGAGAACGGGTATACGCCGCAATGGTGCTAAGCCTGGAAAGAAGTGTGCGCCGAGTCCTGCAAACACTGGAAGATGAAGGCTTGGCCGAGAACACTTTAGTTCTCTTCACTTCTGACAACGGGGGAGCGCCCTATATTGGCTTACCGGAAGTGAACAAGCCGTATCGTGGCTGGAAACTAACGTTTTTTGAAGGCGGCATACACGTGCCCTTCTTTGCCAAATGGCCTGGCCGAATTCCCGCTGGGACAACATTTGCAGACCCGGTTCACCACTTCGATCTCTTCACAACGATCGCGGCGGCAGCGGGAGCTCAACTTCCAGAAGACCGAGCTATTGACGGCGCTGACCTCTTACCGTTTGTCAACGGCACGCGGGATGGTGTTCCACATCGAAGGCTTTTTTGGCGCAGCGGGGCTTCGCAGTCCGCGCTAGTGGACGGGTGGAAACTCAACGTCAGCGACCCGCCAGGCCGCACCTGGCTATTCGACCTGACAAATGATCCGACAGAGCAAAATGACCTATCTTCGGAAAATCCCGAAAAAGTTAACGTGATGTTGTCAGAGTTGGCCAAACACAATTCCGAACAACTCCCACCGGCCTGGCCGGCAACCGGCGTGTCAGCTGTGAATATAGACAAAGACCTTACGCAGCCAGACGAGCCCAATGACGAATATATCCGCTGGTCGAACTAGAGGTAAGCAAAGAATGATTATGAAAATCCGTCCCTCTCGAACTCGCGGTGGATTGTGGATTTGGGGCACAGCGGCAATCGTCTATGCACTTTTCATTAGCTGGTACTTCAACTGGACTGGCCCCTTGACGGAAACGGAAATTGAGGAGAGCTTGGCCACACTCGCGGAGCAACGTGACGTACCCGAGTCGCGTCTGAAGATGCTTAGAAAATTCCTCGAAGAAGACGATGGCGATGAATTTTTGATGCAAAACCTGATTCGGTTCAACTCTGGCAATATCGTTCATCCAAGCACAGGCCAACCCGCTAGCGCTTACGAAGTATTGGATAGCTATAACCGCCCCTTCATCAGCGCCTTGTTAAGGCGCGCGGGGCATCCGGTTATTCTCTCCAACAAGGTGGGTGGCTACATCGAAGCCTGGAATCTGGATGCAGCAACTGACTGGGAGCTCGTGGCATCAATGCGCTATCGCAGCCGACGCGACATGATTGAGCTGGTTCTGGACCCACAGTTCGAAGATATTCATGAGTTCAAAACGGCCGCGCTACAACAAACTGGCGCATTTCCAGTGCACACCCAGATGAGCTTGTATCTAACGCCAAAAATCTACATCCCAATACTGATTTTGCTCTTTGCAACGATAGCTCATTTAATCTCAAAAATACTATCGCCAAGAAAGGACAAACCGCAAAACCAACCAAAGTGAGGAAGAACATGTACTACAAGAATTCTATGGATCCGAGCGAAAGCCAAGGTGCGGAATTTTTTGCGGACATCGATGATGATCGACCCATCTTCATGGTGAATATGATGACGTACAAGAAGCACGCAGAATACGAAGACGGCAGGGAGACCAACCTGTCCGGCCGAGAGGCCTACTCCCTTTACGGGGCAGAGGTGGTGAAGTTGTTGGCCAAACGCAACGCAAAACCCGTTTTCTCCGGCCAACTTGCCGGCCTGATGGTTGGCGAGGTCGAAGAACTATGGGACGACATCGTTATCGTCCGGTATCCCAACAAGGCTGCAATGTTAGAGATGTTCACTTCCGCAGAATATCAGGAAATTCACGTACACCGCGCTGCGGGGCTCGCCGGTCAACTGAACATTGAGGCACGGTCGGAGCAGTTTCCGATTACCTAGATTGAGATATACCCAAACAAACCTCAAGAGCACACAGGCTCATTTTCCCGACTAGAGCGGTTCGAGAGAGCGCTGTAGAAACGTTCCCCTTCTGAGGAGGAGAAACCATTGAAAGAAATCGCCCTCTTTGGCGCCCCCCATTCCCTGTACACAGGGCGGGCGCGCAGCTACCTGATCAAGGCGGGCATCCCGTACCGTGAACAGAACATGGGCTCGCAGCATTATGGACGGGACGTACTGCCGAAAGCGGGCGGGCGCCCCGGTATGCCAACGATCGAAACTACGAACGGCGACGTAATCCGTGACAGTGCCGCCATCATAGATCACTTCGAAGCAGAAACAGGCCATCCGTTCTCGCCTTTGACACCAAAGCAGCGATTCAACAGCAGACTCTTCGACACGATCGGTGCAGAGGGCCTGCTGAGGCCGGCAATGCACTATCGATGGAACTTCCCCGAAGAAAACGAGGCATTCCTCAAATTTCATTTCGAGGCAATGATGCCACAAAGGCCTGACAAGGTGGCATGGGCAGAAGCGGCCAGGAACGACATGAGAGGTGCGGCACAGATATTCGGCGTCAATCCGGAGACAACCGAGCTCGTGGAAAAGCTATATCTCGATGTGGTCGAGGCACTCAATAATCACTTTGCCGCTTATCCCTATTTGCTCGGTGGCAAGCCCTGTATCGGCGATTTTGGCCTGATCGCCCCGATGTTCGCTCACCTGGGGCGCGATCCAAAGCCGCTCTCAATCCTGCAGTCACAGGCGTTTAGCGTCCTTCGCTGGATCGAAAGGATGGGCCGGCTTGATGCTGACGTAGCTGAGTATGTCGATCCGTCGCAGGGTTTCCTTGATGGGGACCAGATCCCCGACACGCTCATCGAAGTCCTCAAGACAGTCGCCGTGGACTTCGTGCCTGAGACTCGCGCTGCCGCGGACACGATCAATCGGTGGCTCAAAGAACAGGAAAATCTTGAAGCGGGTACAACCGTAGAACGGGGACTTGGCTTCAGTACATTTGAGATTGATGGCGTCACGGTGAGCGCACTGGCTCAACCCTATCGCTTCTATCTGCTCAAACGCATGCAGGACGAGTTCGAGCAAATGATCGACGCTGACAAGAACGAAACAATCGCCCTGCTCGATCGCTGCAATATGGGAGATGTGATCGACATCAAGTTGACGAGAGAGATTGGTCGCAACAACAACCTTGAAGTCTGGCTGTAGCCGACAACATCCTGAAGGAGAGAAAGATGAAAATTGGCTTGGCACCTGTAAACATCGGCATAGCCGACCCTGAAATGATTATTGGTCTGGCGCAGCTTGCTGAGGGACTGGGTTACGAATCAGTGTGGACCAATGAACATGTGATGGTCCCAGTAGACTACGATTCGAAG
>Ga0180120_10000374_pt1 | contig 22929 bp, 27 predicted proteins | sample CPBDNA_3_FD_129677 | JGI IMG/M metagenome (GOLD analysis project Ga0180120, IMG submission 129677) | Freshwater to marine salinity gradient microbial communities from Chesapeake Bay, USA - CPBay_Spr_31_0.2_DNA (version 2) (version 2) | ecosystem: Environmental > Aquatic > Marine > Coastal ... | reverse complement strand
GTGCGCTCCTCCATTGACAGCTTTTTGTATGTTGCCGTCATCTTGGTCAGGTGTGTAAGTTCCTGAAGATTTAGTTCCAGCATCGTGTACCGTTGTGGAAAAACCAGCAGTAAGATTGTCTGCAGTGTCAGCAAACAAGGTGTCTGCATTATACGCTTGAACATCTGTGCCAATTACCGCGCCATCTTTTAATAATTTACCCGTTGTCCCGTCAAATCTTGCTAAACTATTATTTGTTGCTGAACTGGGGCCAGCTAAATCTTTTATTAATTGAAATTGCGTTCCATCGTATATAACGGATGTAATGCCACCTGTAGAAATAGCAGTAGTAATCGCAGAACCAGCTAATTGTACCGCTTTAGTCCCTAACCCTGAGACATTTAGCGTTGTCGCGCCTGTAGAGTTTGCAGATGCCTTAAAATGAAACACTTGCCCTGCAACGTATGATGTAACGGCTGGGCTTGGGGCGATTACATAAGAGTTAGCACTCCCACTATCACTTGCCACATAATTCATTGAGCCGTTTTGCGCCTGCCCTAGCGTAAGTGAGTCCGTTAAGGCTGTCCCAACCGCCATAGCTGTTAGTTTGTTTGATCCAGCGTTTATATTGCCTGTAAGGGTGGTTTGACCGTCCTTACTGACTGACTGGGTTAACGCAGTGACCATGTCATTAATCATCGCGTTCATTGCTGTTTCTGATATTACTGTGTCGAAAACAAAATCGTCTCCAACTTTGACATAAGTACCGCTTCCGTTTCGTGCCATTAGTTACTCCTACCGCTATAAATATTCGCCGCCGATATTCCGGGGGTGTTTAAATTTGTTAAATTTTCAGAAAGTCGCCCTGCGCCTTGAGGTCTGTTTAAAAGGGAACTTAGTAATCTTTGGCCCGGCCTTGTGTATGCCCCAGCCGCTAAAGCTGTCGCGGCTCCTGCTAATGGGTTAATTGTCGAAGCACCCCCACCCAAAAGAAGTGCGTGCAGTAATCTTGGAGCTGTTCCAGATTCATTTAATGTTTGTGGCAATCTTTGCATCGCAATATCAGACAAATCTTGCATTGTAGCCGCGCCCCTAGCATAAGCCGTTTTATCTTTTGTAGGATCAGCATTACGAACAGCTTGGTTTAAATGGGCTGGAGTAAAAACACCTGAAATTTCATCATTGGCGGTTCTTCCTGCCGTTGAAGACATTTGCCCTGCCTTTCCTACAATTTTGCTTAAACGGTACGCCTGATTAATTGAAGTAAGTTGCGTTGCTTCGTCACCAGAAACAGACCTTTCTAAACCTTTTCTAAGTATTGCCCTTAACTCTCTTATTGCTCCTGCTAACTCAGCATCATCACCACCTTTACGAGAATAATCTTTTATTAATTTAGTAAGTTTTGATTCAACTTTTTTAAACGTTTCTCCTGAGATTGACGCTTTTGCATCTATGTTTTTAAAAATTTGGTCATCAATTAATTTCTTTAATTTAGGGGCAGTTTCTTTGCTTAAATACAAACCATTATCCATTAAAGTAGATAATTCTTCTGCAAATTTATTATCCGCTTGAAGTCGAATTTTTGGTAAAAGAGTATCATATTTGTTGCTAATTTTTCTTATCATCTCATCTATTGCAGTTCTGCCAATAGGTGTCTTTTTAGAGAGTTTTTCACCAATAGGCTCTAAAGCACGATTGATTGCGACACGATTTAAATCAGTAATTCCTCGTTGTTGCGCCGCTTTTATTGCTTGGCCAAGATAAGGGACAACGGTAGATGCGTCTTCAAGCGTTTGAACAGCACCGCCCATTCGTTGACCGGGAGTTAATGTAATACCCTCGTCTGTAAGTTTCTTCGCCGCGCCCCCTATATTTGACTGAGGTAATGCTACTCGACTTAATGCCCCTATAGCTTTAGGGATAGCCACGCCTAGCCCTGCGCCTAGCCCAGCGCCAATACCAGCCCCTTTAAGCCTCTCTCCTTCAGTTGCATAACCACTGCCAGCTAACGCCCCTTGGCCTGCCCCAACTCCAGCAAATTTTGCTAATTTAGGCGCATTTTGAAGTGCTTTCATAGCCAAAACTTTAGACGCTCCAACACCGCCTGTTGTCGCACCTCCAGCAAGTTCTAATCCAAAAGCTGTTTTTGGGTTTGCTTCGCTAAAATCATCTAAGACACCCCTCGCTTCCGCTAGATGCTCATCGTAAGTTTTATTTTTCCAACTTTCTTTGCGAAGAATATCTGGCAATTCTGACCTTATTAATGCGCGTAATTCATCGGCATATCCAAACAATGCCCCTTGCGCCAACTTGCCAGCACCACCAACAATATCATCCCCTAATGTTCTTTCTTTTTGTGGGTTTGATTGAGACGCAATGGTATTTTTTACTGTTTTAGTAATAACGTCTGGGTCTGTTCCATCTGGAAATTCAAGAATTGTTCCATCAGCTAGTTCAGCTTGCATCATTTTATTATGTTCCCTTGAGCATCATATCTTATTATTTTTGGCTTGGTGCTATTAGCCCCACTAGGCACAACAGGCTTGCCACTAGCGTCAAATTTTTGCCCATTTTCCCAAGGGCGGTTTTCTTTTGGATACATCGCTTTAAAATCACGCTTTTTTTGCTCTAAATTAGCTTTTTGTATTTCTCTAACTCGTTCTAAAGCAGAAATCATATCTTCCTTTTTTAACCTTGGGTCTAACGCCCCTTGCATAGCCTGCAAAAGCCTATTTTCCATTTCAGAAAGTGCGCCAAGAGTACCACCGCTTTCTTTTATTCTAATAAGCTCTCCAAAACCTATATTTGCTTTTATTGTGTCTAAAGCTCTTTCTAAATCAAAGGCTGGCCCTCTTCCTACATTACCTAATACTTGTTGCGCTATACCAGAAGACAAGGGGCTTTTTGCCGCCTCAATAGCTTTATCCACTGCCGCTTCAAACGCAGGGGCATTTTGTTCCGCAGCAAAAATCTGAGCGCGTCTTCCGGGTAATTTTTCAAGATTTTTTATATTTAAAGTGGCTAATCTTTCAGCTTCTTTTTTTGCTTGAATTGTTTCAGGGTCTTGAGACCCTCCGGGAACAAATTCAGCACCAATTTGTTTACCATCTTTATCTAATTTTGGCCTAAACCCTTTATTAAGAGACCCCCCCATTATAATTTCAGTGTCAGCTTTAGAACTACCAAGTCTTTTGCCTAAAGTACCGTCAGAATTTAAGATAAATACGCCTTCGCCAGTTTTAATAGTTTTTGGTGGCTTGTTTCCTAATTTCATTTCTTCTAATTGTTGTCTACGCTCAAATTCAGTATTCGCATCTAACAACTTATTAGCTCTTGCTGTTTTAGCCAACTGTGCCGCTCTGTCTTGCCCATATTGAGCCATTGTCAAAGGCAGTAATCCTCTTTGCGCCCTCTCGTTAGGGCCAGTGGCTAACAACGCACGTAGATTCCTTTGTGCGCCTCTCATTGGGCCATCTGCAGGCTGTGCGTCTCTTGCTTCTAAAAGATTGCCACCTTCTGGCAGTGATTTTAATATTTCTGGGTTAGAGCCATCGCCAGAAAATTCCATGTCAATATTTAGACCTTCATCAGCCTCAAACTCTCCCGTATTAAAATCAGAGTAAGGCACAGCCGATTGAGCCTCCATTGCTGGCGAATATGGCGTTGCCAAACCTTCGGTTAATGCTTTGTTGTATGCGTCAGCCTTTTTCTTGTCTTCGCCCATTAAAAAACCAGCCATACCCTTTTTAAGAATAGAAGCTAGGCCACTTGTTATTGTCCCATTGTTTTCACTTTGGGCAATAAGCTGTTGGGCAAGCTCCATGTCACGACTGCGGTATTTGTCTCCGGGCAAATTGCCATACATCATACTAGCCATTTAAAGCTCCATAATTTACCATGTCATATCCACTGGAATGTTTTTTAACAGCGTGTGGGATAATCTTTTTAACCTCATCAGCAATTACGCCAATGCTGTCTTCACCCCATATATATTGATAGCTGTATAGATTGAGGCCGTTTTTTATTTCGCCTATTTTCTTAATACGCTTTTTTAATCGCCTGTCTGAAAATCTAAAAGCCGCTTGCGTACCTGTTCCCAGCAAATCAAATAACCCTGCATTGTTTGCCGTTGCATTTCGACTGGCAATATTAAAATTATTCATGTTTGACGCATTTTGTTGACCAGTAGAAGCAATGTTCGCACCTAGAAAATCGGGCGCAGAAATCTGCCCTGACGGAGCGTTTACAAAACTTGGCGTAGTTGGAGAAGAACCTGTAAGCAGTGTGTTAAGTTCTGATAAAGGCTGATTACGTGTTAACAATGCTTCTTGTATAGCCCTATCTCTTGCATTGGTCTGCAAGCCATACATTCTCGACATTTCATTACCACTTGCCGCGTCTGCACCTAAAAACAGATCGTTATTAGATCGGTTAATTTCATCCATTGCATTATCAAATGCCTCACTGCCCACAGTAAAGCCTTGGTTCGCCAGCGCAGTTTCTCTTGCGGCTCTGTCTCTATTTAATTGAGGCTGTAATCGAGCTAAAATAGCGTCTCTGGTAGCATTTCGTGTTGCCTCATTAACAGTGGGAGCAGAACCAAAGCTAGATAACTCAAATGGGTTAGAGAGGTTAGATTTAACGTTACCAAGCTGAGTTGTCGCAATATCTGAATAAGTTTGCTTGTTGCTCATCGAATCGTCAAAGAGTTTTGTGTTCTCAGGCGATAATGTTTGCCTAATATCAAACTGGTCTATGCCATCGACTTGAACTGGGTTGCCACTTGCGTCAAGCCTTTGCTCAAACTTTACTTGTCCATCTGGCGTGTACTGATCGTACATATTTAACGCTCTGGTCTCTTTTGCCGCATCTTTGTTAAATTGAGCTTGTTGGCCTGCACTTGCCCCAGCGTCTACAATAACGGGTGCTGGTGCTTGAGGGGGTGATTTAAATCCCATAGTCTATCTCCACAATCTGTCGTAATCTGGTTTTAACATTCGCATAATTACGCAATGTTTTTTCTGTCCAAAATGATGCGCTAATACGGCCTCTCGTTTGAAGCCAATATGCGAATTAACTTTTAATGCTTTCTCGTTGTCGTGGTGCGTGGCTGTATATAATTTGTACACACCTAATTGCTGGAAGGGGTATTCCAACACTTTTGCAATGACATCCTTCTTGGCCCACATTGGGCTTATTGCCGCCATGCTAAGTTCTATTAAATCAAATTCTTTATAATAATTGTTAAAAACAAAGCCAGCTATTAACTTGTCTTGGCTTTTATATCCAATGCTCACATTGTCACCAAATTCTCTGGAATGAGGTATTTTGTCAGCAACCCAACTGGCGATATAATCGTCCTCGCCATAAATAAACATTTATAATTGACCACCTTTTTGATAGGTAAAGTTAGTTGCTATCCAGCTTGGTCTTGCTGTTAGCGTGTTGATCCTAATCCTTACAGATGCCGCCCTGCCCTTACCGCGAACCCCCCTCCAGCCTCTGTAAACTTGGTTCGCACTTCCCCAAATTCCGATCCCCCAATAACTAACGCCCCAGATGCCAGATCGTGTTGGACTTGCCGCCGCTACTCCAGTTGGGACTTTAATTTGAAAGTCGAGATTTAGATCAATGGCGGCATTTGGATTACCGTCACTTTGGAAAATTGGTTCTACTAATTTAAACATTTTATTTTCTTGCGAGGAGCTAAAATAACTAAACGCCTGCAATGCGTCAGATTCAATGTATGTCCCACTATCGGAGCTTCCATCATCGAACTTCACAACTTTGCCCTCAGATGTGCCAAAATACAGATCGTCTCCTAATATTCCAAAACAAAGAGCGTTCATGCCTGTAAACCGACACGGTGCGCCTGTTATTGTATTAAAGACATATTGGTGGCTTGTCGTAATCGACTGCATGACATTAAAAACAAGCATCCCAGCTTTAGGATACAAGATAGGTTGCCATCCAAATATATCACCATAAGACCGCACGGCATCATTAACGGCCTTACTTATTTGATCGGACAATGCAACCAGACTAGCCTGAGATCGATCAAGACTTAAAATACCACTTAACGGCACAAAGCCATCCTGCGTCATTAAAATTAAGTCAGAGCCAGCTTTTACAAGACACCTTCTGCCAATAGGCTTACCAATTTGAAACACTCCGACAAGTGACCAAGTGCTTACACTTGAAGGGTCAGTCCCTTTATAAACAATGGCCTCGCCTTCTGAGGTTACAAACACTGCAACATCATCTGCGCCTGCGCCAGAATCTCGCGTCCAAGTTCCCATTGCTTGTATAAAGCCACCTTTAGAAGCTACACCGCCAAGGGGAAATTCAGTTGCCGCGCCCGAAACATTGTTCACAGCTAAATAATATGCGCTCAGACTGTCTTTCTCTCCAACCCATAATCTGCTCTGGTGCAAGTTGCCCCAAATTAAATTACTTGCTGTTAATCCAGAGCCTGTAATTGCTGTCGTAGACCAGCTACTGCCGTTAAATAATAACGGAGTATTTGCCCCATTAAACATTCTAACAAATTGGCCTGCGCTTGTTGCAATGTTTACAAACTGCCAACGGTTATTTCCGTATCCTGTTGCAACGGGACTGCCGACAGAGCCTGCGCTCGTAACGTTGTAAATTGCCCCATTAGCCGCCGCAAATAATTGTCTAGCCCCAGACTCTGGAACAAATGATATAAGCGTCTCAACTGCCCCTGTCATGCCTGTAGCGTGGTCTGTACTGCCACGCCTCATTGTAACTTTATCCGTCTCTGGGAACCAATTATCGAGCAAGATAGCGTGTTTTACAGGCATATCCGCAAGACTTTCTCTAGTATCCCATCCCCCTACTGGTGGTGGCAATGACGATGAAGTTGAAGCCACTAGAAGTCACCCCCATATGAACTCCTCGAAGCCTTCGGGTCACCAGTAAAGTGTCTGGTGTTTTGAGCGAATATATCTCCAGTTACAGCTATGCTTGCAGTTGTTGTATCGTTATCAATCATTAGGTTGAAATGATCTTGTAATTGCCTTGCCGCTACTCCTGCTGGCTGGCCTTCTGCGTTTAACCATTCAAAGATGGTGCCGTATATAATAAGTTCCTCGTTAATTAGGGCTGTATCTGTGTCTATTGTAAATGAAGTCTTTTTTGATCCATCTGCTGCCGCTACTGCCCATTTATCGCTTACATATTCAAAAGATAAACTTGTGCCACTAGCAAAGATGGGTAATGCGTAAACATCACCGCCTCGGAATATAAATTTCTTATTTGAGCTAGAAAATGTTTGTACTTTTAGCCCTTGCCATTCAACTGGCGATACAGGGCCAGAAACAAGGTTATTGCTTCCCCTATCCCAAAATGTCTCAGTCACGAACCTGTTAAAATCTGCTGGTATATTTGCAGAAGCCAAAACGATCTCATTACCACTTGCGGAAAAGGCGTGTTCTTTACGCAATATATTCCAGTTATACACCAACATCATACGTATTGCGACCTTGTTAATTAGACGCAAAATATTCTGTGCCGCAGGGTCTGTGTTTGTTGCAATAGTCTCAGGGCGTGGCCCCTTAGTCTCATCTGCAACTGCGTTGGCAATGGTCAGTAATGACATATAAAATTCCTCAAGAAAAACCGGGGGGTTTTACGCCCCCGATAATCCAATATAAGACTAAGCAGTGCCGCTTACGCGAATTGCTTGTCTCTCGTCTATGGTTTTGACACCGTATAAGACATCAAGTCTCCACTTAGACACATCGTTAGTGCCATCATATACAGGGATCACACGAACGTTAGTTCCCTTGTAGCTTTGGCGTGATACGTCTACTGCGCCCGGAGGTGCAACAAGAGGCACACTTACTAATGCAAAAGCATTTTTAGTGAACATCATGTTTTGCTTATAGCCAGTGCCACCAGTACCAGCCACTGTAATTCCAGCGTTGTCTGCTGGAACAGCGTTAACTGTCTGATGCGCCCCAGAGATAATGATAGCTGGGCTAATAGTTAGTGTAGCTGGCCCTGTGGAAGAACCTGAGTTTGCGTCAGCCGTAACAGTAAACTGTTTAAGGTGAGGCAAGGTTGCTTTAGATACAGGATTCACTGCGTACACTCCTGCAATCGTAAAAACGTCTCCAGCTTTTACAATTCCAGTTTGGCTATTTGTCCAGCCGTCAGTCACCAAGCTCTGAGTGTTGGTGTCCTTAGATGCCGCATAAGTTACGCCTTGGTCAGCACCATTAATCAATGGTGTACCAGTTGCGATTCCAACTGTATGAGTTGGGATGTTTTGAGACATATAAGTATTTACACCACCGATTGAGCCAAGCTGTCCACGAGTGTAAGCCTCACCAACAAGACGGTCAGAGTTCAATGAAGTCTGCGCTCCAATCAATCCCCAGTGATCCGCAGGAGCTAGAACAGCGCAACGCTGATCTTGAGGCACGGCATTTTCATCCATACGCTCTGGCCCTTTAGCGAAGTCTTGGTTGCTATTGATTGTTTGACCCGGAGTACCGACCCAGTTTGATACGTCTTTATATAGGGACATAATGTCTGTATCAATTTGGTTAGCAAGCTGGATCATAGCAGGCTTAATTACTCGATCTGATAGCTCTTTGATGCTCAAGGTTAAATCTTGAGATGAAAACTCAAAATCAATACCTTTACGCTTGTCTACAGATAGAGTGAACTTACCTTCCGTTACGTCTTGAACAGACATCACCGCACCATCACGTACAGTAAAATCCATTGGCCTACGTACAGAGACAGAAGAACCAACTTCATATCCATTTACGCTTTTAGAGAACTCTTCTTCATAACCGCGAAATACTTCCTTCGCCATTACTAAGTTATTTTCCAACTGCAATACTGCGGCTTTTGCAATAATTGCGGCTGTTAACGTGGTATTTGCCATTTTAATGACCTCCTAAAAAGATTTACGATAATCCCAAGTGTTTATTCAGTTGCGCCATTGACATTCTCTCTGGGTCATTGACGTTCCTGCCTGCATTACCTTTTGCTTTCATCGGCTTTACAGGTTTCGCTTGGGCTTGTTTAACTGGCTTGGTAGCCTTGGATTGCATACGGTCATATAGCATCGCTTTGTGCGCCATCTTGGTTACAGCAGGGTTCATGTCCCACCCTTTTGCTTCCTCTGGGCTTAGTCCGTAACTCTTCTGCACATAGTCCACCACCTCTGGCGCAACTTTAGAAGAAAAGTCTTTGACGTAGTTATCTAACTGAGAACGTCCATCAACACGTTGCCGTTCAACCTCTTGTTGTTGCGCCATGTCGAGTTGTTGTTCTTGCTGTCCAACTGTTGCTACGATCCTTTGGAAATCAGCCTGCTTTTGCGATAGCGTGTCGGAAACAATTCTGGCTTGGTCTGGATCAGACTGCCATAGCTGGTTCATATCGACTTGCGAAAGTTGCTCAATATCCGTCCGTAATTGCAAACCTTGTGAATAGGTCTGCAAAGCCTCACCATTCAATGTCGTAATCTTCTCAATCGCTTCACGTTGCGTTGCTAAAGACTTCGCCTGTTCTGCATTGGCTTGCGACTTACGCTGATAGTCCGCATAAGTGTCTCTTGTGAACTTGTGAACTTTTTCAGCAAGCTCTTCTGGAATTGCGTCTTTTGGCACTTCCAGTTTGTTGCCTCCAAAGTCAAATTCGACAACCTCAACGGTTTCTTCTTCGACCTCTTCAGCTTCTGGTTCATTATCCTCCGCACTTTCTTCTTCGGCTAGGTCATCGCCCTCCAAATCATCAAGTGACATTGGCCCCTGTTCTTTAACTTCAACATCGGCTTCTTCTGCTTCCGCTTCAGCTTCTACTTCGGGGGCAACTTCGCTCTCTGCGACTATTGCTTCTTCATCAGACATTTATAAAACTCCTTCTTGATTTAACAATCGTGGGATATGCGCTGTCATCCGACAGTGCGGTTAGTAATTCTTTGTTATTTGTTAGCTTGATAAATATGCGTATTTTTGTTAATATAAGCTCTTAAAAAGGAGATAAATATGACCCCTCAAGAACAATCAATAGTAGAAAATAAAGTCTATAATTTGATAGAGTTTTCAATGATGGCAATTTACTCCGAAATTGGAGAAATAAAATTTTCATCTTTAAATGAAGAAACTCAAAATAACCTTTTAACGTTGCAAAATAATTTATTTACTATGCATGGGTTACCTGATTACCAAACAAATAATTTTGAAAATAATTTTATTTACCCTGACCCTCCAGAAATTTACTAATAGTATCTACCCATTTTTGGTCAGTTGGTTGTAATAGATTATTTGATAAAAATGATCTGTTATCGCTACTAATTGGGCTACTCATTTGCCTGCGAGTATTAAACCAATCTGGGAACATAATACTTCTTGGAACAGGATTTTGAAGACCACCCATGTATTGCCCGGCTAAATCCATTTGGTAAGTTGTATGAGGCATTTTTAAATTTTGCACTGGTGTTTGCACACCTCTTGGGTCTAACAACGCAAATGATTGACCACCCATTGCCTCATTCCCATCTGGTAACAATCTCAAATTAGGGTCTTGAATTGCGTGTCGAGCTTCAGCAATATCTGGGAATCCTTTTTCTCTCCATTCTTTTAAAGCTAACACTTTCATCAATTTATATCTGTTTGCACCCGATTTTGATGTCCATTCATAAAACTCTTTACTGCCAATGCTTGGAAATGTTTTATCTATCTTTCTCATTGTTTCGTTAAACGATTTAATATCTTTCTTCGGCAATACTTTTGGATCAAACCCATTAAATGCTGTATTCAAAGTTTTAACAGCAAAGTCAGTTGCTTCTCCAGCCATTGGCACATAACCTCCAAAAACTGGTTTACCCTCGTCTGCAACTGATTGCAGTTTATTTGATATTTTTTTAATTACTTGTGGGTGAGAAGCCCAAGCACCTTGACCTTTACCCCTCATATAACCATGACCACCATCTAACACTACTGGAGTATCAAATTTTCTACCAGATACACCGTGCAACATACCAATGTCACTTCTGTCTCCATAAAGATTAGTTAAATAGCCACCTTGCAAATCTGACGGCTGAATTGTTTTTTTAGCGACATATTGATCACTTGGTGTGTACAACCTACCTTCATCAAAAGCGTCAATTTGATCTTTAGACAACTTTAATTTTGTGTACGGGACATCCATTCCTTTACTAATTGGGCCAGCACCCATGTTTAAGGTATTAACTGGAACATTTGCCCCCATAGCCATTTTACCAACCGCAGGGCCGTATCCTAGACCCATTGTTGCCATAGCCGCATTTGTTACAGCGTCATAGGCTTCGGGAGGTGATCCCGGTGGCAGTCTCATTGCCGTGCCTAAGTTATCAACTCCAGATTTAATCCCTTGCCCTATGTTGGTTGCGTCTTGCCCTAACGCATTTAACAATCCTTCCCAAACGCTCATTCCCGGCATTGTCTGGACATTTGGAGCAATGCCCATTCGTTGTTGCCTTGCAGATAAATCTTGAGCTAATTTTGTATTTGCGGCAGGCCGATTATTTATTAAGCTATCGAGAATCGAAGGCATTTAATTTTTCCAATAAACGAACACGCTGGTACACCAATCGCCATGTATATTTTACCTATAATATGGCCCTTATCTCTCACGCCTTCTCTGTGCGCCATCTCAATAGCCCAAGGTGTTATTAATGGCTCTAAAACTTGTGCAAGCCATCTACGCTTTTTCATTTTTCGGGCTATAGGTTTGGCCCAAGAATGATAACCAGCAATTACATCGGTGGGTAGTTTGCGCCCATGCGCTACGTCTGCTTTGAAAACATCGTCAGCCATTAATCCGTGATAATGTAATGCAGTGCATAAAACAGAGCCACCCTCACCACCTTCGCCATCTCCAGAATCCATCGTCTCAGCCATCATCTCATATTCTGTTCGTGCAGCCGCTGTTGGAGCATCAACGGTCTCAGCTACATCTGTTCCAGAATACATGTTCACTTTAGTATTTTCGGGGGCAGTGTTTAGCGTGTTGTAATTATTTAACGAACCTGTTTGGTTAAAATAACCACCGGGAGCGTCCATTGAGCCAGATAAAATACCGTCTGGAGTTAAGTTCATAGTGCCAGACAAGTTATCTCGATTGTTGACATCGTGATATGCGCCCATTCCATTGAGCATCGCGCCTAAAATACCTAGTGGCCCAGCACCGGGCAAAGTTAACCCAGCAATAGCACCCAAGCCAGCACCTAACCCACCACCAACCTTTTGTTGCGTTGTTGTATATGGGCTGTTTGCTACTCCTAATCCGCTTGCCACTGGCCCTTGAGTTAACGCACCCCTTGCCATTGACTTTGGAGAAAAATCAACTCTCGATCCATCGCCTGCCTCATACATCGAATTTAAATTTCTGTTGGGTTTTGGAATTAAACTATCAAGGATTCCAGCCATCGTAACCTCTCTTCAATAAAAATTTCTTTAAGTTCTCAACTAAGTCCATCTCTGCCAACAGCAGAAACTTTGCGTCATCTTCCTCACGCTTCTTCCATTGTATAAACGCATAATACGCAACTAAGATACGTCTCTCAATTTCTGGCTCTTGCGCTAGTCGTTTCTTTAAATCTCGCTTTTCGACAATGCTTTTAACGTCTGCTACTTCATCAGGGAACAGGTCAGCCGACTTGATAACTTTAATTGCCCTTTTTAAAGTTGCCTTTTTAAGCTCGTCTTTTCCTTGCTTGTTTTTGTCTGGGCCGTATCGTTCAGCCCAATCTTTATTCCAACCGCCAGCACCGACAACTGTTGACGTTTCCATACCCCAACGAGAAACGCCCCACTTCGATGCGCCCCACATTAGTTAGCTTCTTCGATAACCGTTTCCATACCCACAGGCTGACCATTCTCATCACGCACAATTCGCTTCGGTGCGGTTAAGGCTTGGGCAAGTAAAGCCATTTGAGTATCTTGCGCTTGCTTTGCTGTTTCGACAGCTTCTGATGCTATACGCCTGTCCTCTTCAACGTCATCTGCGTTGCGTAGCCCTTTGCTTGCCAGATCATCTAAACGGTTCTTGCGGTCAGTTGTCATTTTAATTTCTTCTAGGTCAAAATCACTTTGTGCCTGTGCCGCCTTTAAGTTTAACTCCATCTCTTTGAGATCAAGCTCACGGTCTTTTTGTTCAGCAATCTTTGCGTCAACTTCTCGCTCATGGATCGCCTTGGCTTTTTCTAGTTCCATTTTCTGAACGTCAGTTAGGCTTTGATTTTTTAACGCCTCGTTCTCAGCTTGGAGCTTCTGCATCTCTTGGGCAATGACTTGCTGTTGCTCTTGCATTTGAACTTTGGCTTGCTCAATTTGCTGTTGCATTGCCATAACTTCTGGATTCTGACCTTCTTGGTCTGCTTCCTCTTCCTGCCTCATCTCAGGCGGTAACAAATGCTTTAGGCGTTTTGCTAATTTATCACTGCCTACAAAGTCCATATGCTCTAATAAACTGTCTCCAAGAAAAGCCGCCGCATTTGGAACTTGCTTCATAATCTCAATGAGTGTCTCACGGGTTTCTTCACGTTGCGTTGCAAAACTTGGCCCACTGGATACAGTAACGTCATAACGACCAACAGATAAATTATATAATGCTTTCTCTCCGTTGAGACCCTTCTGGTAAGCTCCACCAGCCTGCTGTGTAAGGTTTATAACTTCTTCAGCACGATCCTCACCCAATATGCGAATGGTTTCTTGTGGGCTGTATACGCTTGGGATAATTTCTAGGAGGCAGTTACCAGCATACTGAATAGCACGATTGAGGTTATCAAGAAAATGAAAGTTTGATACGTCACCTTGTCTCTCCCTCGCTAGAATCGCCCTGCCTGATGTCTCGTTTGATCTCGCACCTAATGAGCTATCAAAAATGCCCGTGATTGCCTTCATATCATCGTTGGAGTTCATTGCTTCTTGCAATGCACCTGCTGGAACCCCAGCAAATGATTGACGCTGTGGGACACCGCCTGCGGCTGGGTCATATTCTAAATGACTGTGAGAACGGGTATTTGCACTTGCCCACTTTGCCTCTTGCCCCTTTGGGATAAAACCCTTCGGCCCGACCCAAGGTGACTTCGGTGCTAATGCTACTAGTTCAGTAGATGCGCTACGCCAGAAGTTAAACATCATCTGGCTATCTTTTGCATCTCTGATCATTGACTTGAACGTGCGCTTACCATCAACAAATATTTCGTCACCCCAGACAGGGCAAATTGGTATCATTGATCCCGGCCAGTTATCTTCTTCTAAAACCTCAACGCCATTTATGATGCGCCTCGTGACATCGTGGTACATCGTCTCACGCTCTTGCCTAACCTCAATACCAGATGCAGAAATAAATGCGTTAGCTAACTCCTCATCGCTACCACCTTGGACGGTCATATCAATGCCACCATCCTCAAAGAACTTCTTTGCCATGATTGGAAGCTGATCTTCACGAACGGCCTGCGTCTCCATTTGCCCAGTTTGAGGGTTCATAACAGCAATCTGCAAGAGCTTGCGTTTCTTTTCTTCTTTTAGCCAATACTCCGCAATTCTAATATGGTCATCGTTGATCCACTGCTCTGCGCTGTCATCTCTCGTATCGCCATCAAAGGCAATCATCGAGCCTTTAGGATAAATCTTTTTGTATTCCTTTTTATTCATAAACTCAGAGACAAATGCGTATTCCCAATCGGACGCATCAAAAGCGGTTGAGCTTGTGTCCCAGTGAACCATCAACGGATTTGGTATGCGGTCAATTTTTGCCTGCAAAGAAAAACTATCTTCATTTGCCCAATCAATGCTCAATCTGAAAAAGCCAAAGCCACCTGTAACCGCATGATCTATCGCAGTGTCATAAGCTACATCTGCATTACTTACTCGCTCAATTGATCTTAACAAGCCACCAATAACTTGTGCCGTTTCCTCATCTGCCCCATTGTCTACAGGTGAAACTTTCATCGATGGTTTATTTTGTCTGCTCTCGTTTACCACTGCCCGTATCAAAGCTGGGAGTTTGTTTATAACGAGAACTGGTCTTCCTTCTTGCCGTCTTTGCTTTTTAACAGCGTCAGGCCATTGATCATTTAATCTTGAGAACTTCCAATCGGCATAATAGTCTTCACGATTGGCCTCAGAGCCTTCTTGCGATACAGCAAAACGATCTTGAGCGTCTTTGATTACTTCGTCTGTTACATCTACCATTAGCTTCCTAACCATCCACCTTCTTCAGCGTAGTTATAAAATTCTTCTGTTGGTTTCCCACGCTCAGTCGTCATGCCGGGAAACAATTCTGTAAACGCCCAGATCATTGCTTCAGCCCTGTCGGGAGACTTTGATCCCTCATACCCACTGCTCGTAAACAAACAAAGCTGGTCTTCTAACTCTGGGAAACTTCCCACATGGCTAATCCTATTTACAGGATACAGCGCACTGATCGGCTCTGCGCGAACGTGCTTGCCTCTTGTTGCGTGAACTTCAGCAACTGGCAGTCCTCGCCTTATCGTTTGAAGGGTATGACGGCACATATCACCGCCTTGGTTTTTCTCAATAACGACTTGATCCGCTTGCCACTTGTCAAACATTGCAACGGCTCTTGTCGCCCATTGATGTGGTGATCCATGACAGCTACCATCTTCCAATAAGTAACCATGACCATTCCCGTCAACACCGCATACCACGATTCCATGTTCGTCTGAATTTTCTGTATCACTTACCGCTGGGTCAACTGCCACAACGATACGCTCTAAATCATCAGGGTAACTCTCTCGCCTATTGTCATGAATAACTTGCCTGTTCCAAATTGCCCCGATTGCTTGTGGTTCAAACTCACCTTCCCAGATATGACTGTATCGGTCAGGGTTATTCTTCTTATCGAATAAACGCTCCTCCTCTAATTCATTTGGGAAGAACTGGTTGTCACCGTAATTTGCTTTAATAACGATAGAGGACTCTGGTATTTCTTGCCCTCTAAGTAATCTGTCTACACTGTCGCTTGCATTTCTTGGGTTCCAAGAGAACCACAACTCCGAACCGGGAGCGCGAATTGTTGGCCTCAATAATTCTAACGACCTCTCCGATAATGTCTGAGCTTCCTCGCACCAAGCTACATTGTAACCTTCCAGAGATTTTATGCTTTCCGCAGTGTGGTCTTGCATACCGACAAAACCGATCAAGCCGCTGCCGGGCGTTTTTATTTGCGTTGCTTGAACATCAAATCGACTGCCCAAACCAAGCCGTTCAATCGTATCAGCTATGAGTCTCAAGGCACTTTCTTTAAGCGACTTCTGAACTTCTCGAACACACACTGCACGAAAGCCTTTTTCTTTTGCCGCCCTTATAACCAACATGGTTGCAAAGTTATGAGACTTGCCAGAACCTCGACCACCCCAAGAACCTTTGTATCTACCCTTCTTTTCCCATAATGGTTTAAAAACATCAGGAACAATAAACTCAGTCATTCAAATTTAATCTGTATGTCTATTGCGTGATCCACCTCACCAGAAAGCTCCACGCTAGATAAATCTGGAAGCGTTTTCTTTAACAATCCAAGGGCCACAGTAATTTGATCTCTGCTCATTTGAACTGGCTTGCCCGACTGTGGGTCAGGATCATTATTTGCAAACATATTCAATCTATTAACCAACTGACTAGTCTTTATTTTATCTCTAGTATGTGCGTCATGTTTTGGGTTTAATCTTCGTGCCATCAGCTTCTCCCTACAAAGACTGTTTCTGCAAACAAGTCATTGTCAAAGAGACCCCAAACGCAATTATCTTTTCCTGTCGTATTGCCAAACCACTTCACTCGACCAATACTGATAATTTTTTTACAGCTTACCATGAAAGGTATTGCTTGCTTGGTGTGCATCCAATCGGCATCGAATAAAAGCCACGTTGGTTTTCTCACCCGAAAGAAATCAATTAAAGGATGTAATATATTTCGATCCCAAGGAGGGTTTGTTATTACATATTCTGATTTTATATTTCTGACTTCAGTAAAATCTTTTTTTATTATTCCTTCATGTTGCGGTTCGATGTCACTTGCCCACAAACAATTCCCACCATAATATTCAAGATGGCTGCACAACGCTCCATTACCAGCGCAAGGTTCCGCAAAAGTAAAATCTTGTGATAAATGTTTTATAAGCGGTTCAACTGCCTCTATCGGTGTTGAATAAAAATCTCTTTCTTTTCTTTTGAAATTTGATCGTTTGCCCATGTGAGAAGCCTTTCATTAAGGATGTTCTCTAGTGTACTGTGTTAAAAAGTTCGTCTTGCATTTCGGCATAGCTTACAAGCATGACACCTAATTTTGCTAAGACCTCGCTGATCTCTTCGATGTTATAATTCTCATCGATAAGTTGTGAGAAAATATCTGACGCTACTTCGTCACCGTTCTCTAAAACTTCTTCGATTTTTATAATTTCGTCCATGCTCACCTCAATCAATAGCCTCTCGCCTAAATCTCTAGTTTTAAATATTTCTGTTACCGATAGATTTTGCGTAGGCTAAAAGTAAAAAACCCCACATTACTGCGAGGCTTTAATTCCAAATTCTAGGCATAGGTGTTGCGATGCGTTAATTATCGTTCTTTTGAATTTTATTCGCAATACTTAAATGAACTTTTTTTATCTTTTTTCTTGACCATTACCTGTTAATGATTATAATCAAAGGCAAGACAACGAAACAACTTGGAGATAAAAAAATGAAAGATTATTTTGTAGAAGTTATCAATTTAAGAATTTGCCAGCATGAGCAAGCAGGAGATTGTTACGAGGCTATTACTGAAGATGGGCCAGTAATTTGTAATCCTGATCGCGGTTTTTGCATAATAGCTGAAGAAAAAAATGGCGCACGTTGGATACACCGTCATCTTTTTGAAGATAATGATATTGGTTCAGCAAAAGCCGATCATTTGGTTAAACGAATTGAAGACGCAAAAGGTAAAATAAATGCCATACATTGGGGTAGTTATTATCCTGCATATGGCTCTTCAGCTTGGGCAGAAGAAGAAGAAAAAGAGTGGGAGCTAGATCAAACAGACCCAGATAGACATCAGAATATATATCAATCTCATTATTAACATACTCCACATATCCCACCAGCCACCGGCTATTAAATTAGCGGTGGTTTTCTGGGTAGAAACAACAACCAACTAGGAGATAAAAAATGATTACCAGATACAAAGTTGAAGAAAAAACCACAGTACCAAGCAACCCAAACGATGAAGCGACAGTTTATTTTTCAAATCTTTTTAATACCGTAGGGGAAGCAGAAGCATATATTGAAAAGCGAAAAACCCCTCATCCAGAGATTGTTCGTGAGTATCAAATAATTGATGTTATTTGTAATTACGCAAATAACAGCGGTTATAGCGATATGCACCCATATGAAATTGTTTCAGTTATTTCTGATAAAACAATAGAAATAAGAGAAATGGACTCTGAAGAATTACCTTGGAAACGTGATTTTCACGAAGGTGGTTTTTTTGGACATACAGCTAATCAAGACAAACAAAAATGGTATATTAAATCCAACGAAAAAAACCAAACTTTCAAAGCTCGTTTACGAAAAGACGGTTACTTCCACTCAAATATGGGCAAGCACTATATTGAAGCAGAGCCTCGCAGATTTCACGACTATAATTTTTAATTACATATAGGGGTGAGATTAATTTCTCACCCTTTTTTATAACAAAGATAATATTGCAATAATAATATCGATCATTTTATTTTCCTAATAAAGTTGAAGTGATTTCTTAAACATCTCAAAGTCAATTTTCTCGCCATCCATAATGCACCGCATGATGCTACAAAAATTTTTATACCCAAATCTTCTGACAACCTTGTTCGACCATTCCCGATATAATTTGCCCTCTTTTGGCTCTGGATTATTTGTAGAGCCAGCCCGACCCGTTGAGCTATAATCTTTAACTTTGTAATCTATATTACCAGAAGTGACTTTTTTCCCTACTCTTATTTTAATAACAATCTCTTCTAACACAGCATTTAATTTTCCAGCCGCTGCCCAAATTAAAATCGGGTCTGGATGTTTACGAGCATGATCTAAAGTCTCTGGCGTAGTAAAGCCATGATTTTTCTCCGACTGCTCCGACTTGTCTTCATCCACTATATTTACTCTTTTTCCCAAATTTTTAATTGATGTTTACTCACAGTGTTTTTATGCTCGTCTTTCTCAAACGGACATCCTTCAATGTTGCACGGCATAGTGTGATCTTCGGGCATTGGGGTTTGATGCCTGCCAATTAATGAAATCTGGCAATGATCGCAAATGCCCACGACTTTTAAATTTCTCGCTTTCCGTCTCAGCACATCTAAATTGCCTTCATCAACAGCTTTTAAAACTTGCTTAACGTAATAAATAATTGCTCTGGGATTATTAATTCCAGACATTCGTTGCATGAAATGTTTCACTGCCAAACGATCTTTTTTCAATCTCGTCTTCAAAAGATAATTTTCTTCTCGCAATTCTTTACTTATTTTTTCACTTAACTCAATTCTACTCACGAAACCTTCCTTGCCAATTTCTCAAAATTAATATTGCCCTTGCTTTGCCGTAAAAGATTATTGTTTTTCCACTCAGCAATTTTCTCGCTAGGAATCGTGATATCTAATTCCGCATCAGGATTTTCTCGTAATATTTTCACAGCTTGCCCAATCAAATATTTTCGAGCGTCTACAAAAAAGCCTTCCCTGTATGCCCGTAAGTTTTGATCAAGTTTTTCGTTAGCGTAATCGTGCGCTCGATTGGTTCGTTTGACCGCCCTCATTTCATCGCTGTCAGTTTCTATCGGCTGGTCATACCCCCCTAGCTTTTTACAGGCGGTAATAAACTCACCACTAGAAGGCCAGTTTTTATATTTGTGATTTTTCCTTACCGTGTGAAACGCTTGCTTTAAAATCTCTTCGGAGAAATTTTTAAGGTCATCAACGTAATCTCCGATTATTATTTCAAGATTCCCATCTGGTGCTTTCCATCCCCTCTCTTGCATTGGAGCAATGATGCACTTTTTTACTTTTGATTTAACTTCTAAACTGTATAAACTGGACATGATTTTCCTTAACTAAAATAATTGTTGTTGCGAGCTTTTTACTAAATTGTATTTTGGGTTATATGATTTCTTATTTGTGCCGATGTATTCATGCGAATAACAAATCCTATTTCTTTCCAACGGGATATGTGCGTATCCTTTTTTTACATATTCGCCTTTTGTTGACTTACTTCTGTCTTTTAAATTTGTAGCTGTTGCCCTCCACAAATCACTTTTTTCGCGGTAAAACCCCATTCGAACATGGGATGTTTTGGAAAAATATCTTATTTGCTTTTCTAAATGAATATCTGCAACCATATCTGAAAAACGAGTTCCAATTCCAAGACCTTGGAAATCTGGTAGAACAACAGTTCGACATTCTCGCCATTTTTTTCTTACATCGCCTTCATACAATGGAGGAGTTTTTCCGGGAAGTGGCGTACTTGAACTAAAACCAATTATTTTATTTTCCCAAACGGCTAAAAAACATTCAACGGCAAACGGTAAATCTTCATTCAAATAGTGATGTTTTTTAAATACGTCCCAGTAGCTCCTATCCCCTTTAATAACTTTAATTTCGATGCTTGGCCTAAGAGACCTCCTTGACGCAAATTTTTTTGCATCCGTGTCAAATACCCATGAGGGCTGTAACCAATCCAATATGTCTTCGTGGCAAGTTGCCAAAACTACATTTGTTATTTTTTTTCTTTTTATATATTTGGATAATGAAAATGAACAAGATTTTGCAACGTCTCTATTTACTACTGAGGTAAATTCATCGATTACGATATTGCTTCTCAATCTCCTTGCTAAATCACAACGGAAACCTTCCCCGTTTGATAAAACGTGCCTTGGTTTACTCCAAGTTGGTACAGTATTTAATCCAACTGCCGTTAATCTCTCAATCGCGTCCTCAACATTTTCAAAATGAGATGCTACGCTTTTATTTTTATTCCAAATTAAATTCTCCTCATCACCAAATTGTTTTAACAACGAGGTTTTCCCACTGCCACTAGAACCAAAAATAACGCCTATCTCAAAATCATTTTTAATCTCTGGCAAATGTGGAACTTCAAAAACTGATCTACCGTCAAATCTAAAATCAAATTTTTTAAAAATATCATTATCAATTTCTGTCACAAGAACATTGCTTGATAAAATATTGTTGGGGGCTTTCAATAATGTAAATTGCTCATCCATCAAATCGCCTCCAGTATTTTATTGACCTCATCAGAGCGGTCAGGTTTTTCTTTAGAAAATTTAATTGCGTTGTTTAGCCAAGTTGCCCCAAAGGACATTCTGGGAGCTTTTACCGCAGAGCCTTTTTCCAAGTGGTAGGCTTTCCACAAATCAAATTCAGTAGGGATGTTTAAAGAGGGAAATTTTTTTGATAATTCAGTGTTCCACTTTTCTGGTAAAACCAAATCTTCAGAGAAAATTATTTTTTGCTTAATCTTCTCTTCTCTTCTCTTTTCTATATTCTCTTTCTCTTCTCTTCTCTTCTCTATGTCATCAACTTGATATCCTTCTGATATCATCTTGTTATCATCCTTAATTATCCAATGATTTAAATGGCTTATAGATTTTTCAATAACTTTGATATCTTTACGTAATCGAAATGATATAGTTTTGATATCAGGGAGATATCCATCTGTCTCAGAACCTAGCAACCATAATTCTACAAGTATTTTTGCATCGATTGGCTCTAAGTTTGCCCACTCAATATCATTTAATAAATTGCGATAGACTTTGATCCAAATTGGGCTTCTATCTTTGAAATGTTGGAAGTCATTCCAGTTTTTAATTTTATACATTTTGTTGATCCTTTTTTTGCGCCAAATAGCTTGCCTCGCTTTTTTGTTGGCATGTTGAACAAATATCGGTTCCTCCGATAAATGTAATTTTTTCTCCGATGACATCTTCAATTTCTTTGTTGATAATTTTAATTTTATTTCTAACCACAAACCCTTCCCCTCGACATTCGTGGCATCTCATTTTTTTATAAGCTCTAAAAATATTTGTTCTGGGAGAATGAAAAACGGGTCTTGCCTGTCCTCTTTAATCACAAGAAAATCATTGTCCCCCAGTGCGTCTCGCCAAAATTTCGGGATAGCTTTTCTAGCTTTCACCTCTCCGCAATAAGGGGCTGGCCTGCCAGCTACATAAACGTCAACGTCATGTGATTTTATTGCCCCAAATTGCCCTCGCCTTGCATCGATACGTTCAGCCTTGTTTCCATTGTCTTTGAAACGCTGGACAACCTCACGCTCAACGCGGGAACCTTTAATTTTTGCAGATCGACCACCCATCAAGCGTATACATCTACGCCAGTGGTTTTCTTCGGAGCAACTTCTGTCGGCTCGTCTTTTAACGGTCTTGTTCTAAAAAACCCTTCGTACTCTGGGTAGTCTTTCATAAACTTACGAGAGTAATATCCTATCTTGTCGTTAGATATTTTGAAGTCCCCAGCGTCAGTTACAACTGAGGTTTCCCATCGAATACGATTTATAATAAACCAAGCTGACAATTTTTGGTGACCACGCTCAATTGCTTCAAATGTGAAACGCTTGAACAGATTGTAGACATCAGGGTGTCTCCCGTGCCACTCAATAAATTTTTGATAATTAGTTGGTTTAAAATCAATTTCAAAATTAAAATCTGTTTGCATCGTTTTCTCCTAATTTGACAAGTTGATCTAAGTCGTGGTTTAATATACTAGCTGTAACTTTTATAACCAGTTTAACTAGATTAAACTAATAACAAGTAATTTGTCAACTAAAAGGAAAAAATGATGAATAACGTAAGAAAATTTAAGGACTATAAAAAACAACCAGCTAAAAAAAGTTATAAAAATAATTTTGAAACAAAACATCCAGAT